>Ga0070665_100000229_pt1 | contig 93160 bp, 87 predicted proteins | sample KBSS13metaG_FD_65862 | JGI IMG/M metagenome (GOLD analysis project Ga0070665, IMG submission 65862) | Switchgrass rhizosphere microbial communities from Kellogg Biological Station, Michigan, USA - KBS S1-3 metaG | ecosystem: Host-associated > Plants > Roots > Rhizosphere > Soil ... | reverse complement strand
AGCGCGGTCGCGTCGGCGATCGCGAACGGCACGTTGAGGATCCGCGCCAGCGTCTGCGCCAGCAGCGTCTTCCCGCAGCCGGTCGGGCCGAGCAGCAGGATGTTCGACTTCTGCAGCTCGGTCTGCTCGCCGCCGTCGTCGCCCGCCATCTGGACGCGCTTGTAGTGGTTGTAGACCGCGACCGAGAGCGCCCGCTTGGCGGCTTCCTGGCCGACGACGTACTCGTTCAGGATCGCGTTGATCTCACGCGGCTTCGGCAGCGCCTCGAGCTCGAAGCTCGGCGGCGTCGTCAGCTCCTCGTCGATGATCTCGTTGCAGAGGTCGATGCACTCATCGCAGATGTAGACGCCGGGGCCTGCGATCAGCTTCTTGACCTGCCGCTGCGACTTCCCGCAGAAGCTGCAGAGGAGTTGCTCGTTGGAGTCGGTCGGACGTGCCAGGGCTTCTTTCCTTCGCCTCGTGGGTGGATCGAGAACCCGCGTCCAAGGTTACGGAACCCGGCGACGCGGAACATCAGGCTGTTACTCGCCGGCGGCCCCGGTCCCTGCAAGCGCGCCCGGACTTGCAACGGCCGCGACCGGACGCAGTGCGCTTCACCGATCCCCCTTGCCCATTGATCGGTGTCCGTCGTATCGTCCCGGCGTCCGTCCTGCGACTGCCGGTGACCACCGGCGAGGGAGACCAAGAATTGAGCCGATCCCGGAACCGCGCCGGCCGCGACTGGCCCGCCCTGCGGGCACTCGCGGCGCTGACGGCGACGGCCGCCGTCGCCGCGGCCATGGCCGCCCCCACCGCGGGGAGCGAGCGAGCTACCTTCCCGCTCAGCTTCATCGGCGTCTACCAGGACGGGACGCCGGTCAAGGTCAAGAAGTTCACGTTCTCGGGGGCACCCGTGCAGTGCGCGGAGGGACCGGCGACCTACATTCCGGCGCGGCCGCTCCCGAGGATGAAGGTGAAAAAGCACCTCCAGTTCTCCGGCACGGTCCGGCGCAAGGGGGTCACGACACGGGTGACCGGCAAGTACAAGCGGGACCTCTCGGCCGTCACCGGAACGCTCAAGGTGCGCGGCAAGGTCAGCGGCTACACGCGCTGCCGGAGCGGCAAGCTGCGCTGGAAGACCGACTAGCTGATAGCTACGAGCTAGGAGCTCGCCACCGGCTCGGCATTCACCGCGGCGCGGCTCTCGATCACGCGGTCGACGATGTTGTACTCGACCGCCTCCTCGGCGCTCATGAAGTAGTCGCGCTCGGTGTCGCGCTTGACGCGCTCGATGTCCTGGCCGGTGTGCTTGGCGATGATCTCGTCGAGCCGGCGGCGGATGTCGATGATCTCCTTGGCGTGGATCTCGATGTCGGTCGCCTGGCCCTGGAAGCCGGACGAGACCTGGTGGATCAGGATCTTCGCGTTCGGAAGCGCCATCCGCTTGCCCGCCGCGCCACCCGCCAGGAGCAGTGCCCCCATCGACATGGCGATGCCGACGCAGATGGTCTGCACGTCGGGCTTGATGAACTGCATCGTGTCGTAGATGGCGAGGCCCGCGTAGACCGAGCCACCCGGCGAGTTGATGTACAGCGAGATGTCCTTGTCGGGGTCCTCGCTCTCCAGGTGGAGGAGCTGGGCCACGATCAGGTTGGCGATCTGATCGTCCACGGGTGTCCCCAGGAAGATGATGCGCTCGTTCAGGAGGCGGGAGTAGATGTCGAAGGCGCGCTCGCCTCGCGACGTCTGCTCGACCACCATGGGGACAAGTGGGCTCATGGTCCTCGCTTAGGTTCTCGTGTGGTCGCCTCAGTCCTGCCGGGCGGAGCCTAGCAACCGGTCCCAGAGCGCCTGCCCTGTCCATCGGGTCTCGGCGCTCGGGGCTTGAGGGGCTATCCGTCCGCTTCGGCGGGCTAGGAGCCCGGGGTCCAGAGCTCGGAGGACTTCTCCTCCGGCTCGCCCTTCTCGGGCGTCCAGATCTTCTCGCGCGCCGCGGCCTGCTCGAGCGGGATCGGCTTCGCCGAGTCCGCGACGACGTCGATCGCCTTGCGCGCGAGGACCTCCTCGCGGACGTCGTCCAGGCGGCCCGCCGACTTCAGCCGGTCCAGGACCTTCTTCGGCGTCGTGCCCTCCCGCTGGGCGGTCGGCGCGAGCGCGTCGAGGATCTCCTCGTCGCTGGCCTCCAGCCCCTCCGCCTCGATGATCGCGGCGACGACGGCCTCCCGCCGCAGCTGCTGCTCGGCGTCGGGTCGAGCCTCGGACAGGAGGTCCTCCTCCGTGCGACCGGCGATCCGCAGGTACGCGTCCTTGTCGATCCCCTGGTGCGACAGCGAGTGCAGCATGCGGTCCCAGAGCTCCCCCGCGCGCGCGTCCACCAGCGCGTCGGGCACCTCGACGGTCGCGCCGGTGACGGCGGCGTCCAGCGCGGCCTCGCGGAACTCGCCCGCGATGCGCCGCTCCTCGCCCTCGCGCAGCCGCGTCCCGATGTCCTCGCGCAGCTCGTCGATCGTGTCGAAGCCCGCCTCCTCGGCGAGCGCGTCGTCGACCTCCGGGAGCTGCTTCGCCTTGACCTCCTTGACGGAGACGGCGAACTCGGCGTCCTTCCCGGCGAGGTGCTCGGCGCCGTAGTCCTCCGGGAACGTCACCTTGACCGTGACGTCGTCGTCGGCGTTCGCTCCCTTGAGCTGGTCCTCGAAGCCGGGGATGAGGCGGCCGGCGCCCAGCTCGATGAGCTGGTCGCGCCCCTCGCCGCCGTCGAACGGCACGCCGTCGATGGAGCCGACGTAGTCGACGGTCAGGAAGTCGCCCTCCTCGGCCGGGCGCTCGACGGCGTCGAGCCTGGCGAGGCGGTCGCGCAGCGTGTCGATCTCGCGATCGATGGCCTCGTCCGCGGCCTCCGGCTCGGCGCGGCCGACCTCGAGGTCGCGGTACGGGCCGAGCTCCGCCTTGGGGCGCACGCCGACCTCGATCGAGAAGGTGAGGGGCTCGCCGCGCGCGGGCAGGTCGCCCACGTCGAGCGACGGCTCGCCGACGGGCGCGATGCCGGCGGCGTCGACGGCGTCGACGTACCACTGCGGCAGGAAGCCGCGGACGGCCTCGTCGAGGACGGCGTCGCGGCCGATCCGCTGGATGACGACGGGGGTCGGGACCTTCCCCTTGCGGAAGCCCGGGATGCGGAGGTCACGCCCGAGCTGGCGGGCGGCGCGGTCGAGCGATCGCTCGACCTCGGCGGAGGCCACTTCCGCCTCGACGCGGACGCGCGACTCCGGCAGCTCGGTGACGGTGGCGCTGACGGCGGTTTCGGCCATGGGGCGGACACGTTACAAGGGGTGCATGCACACGCGCCGCTCCCCGATCACCGTCGCCTCCGCATGGATCGTCACCGGCCCGCTCGGTCACTTCTGGAGCGGGCTCGGCGACGTCCTGGCCCTCACGGGCGCGTGGGTGCGGGCGCGCTTCCGCGCGCGCCCGCGGTCCCGTTGACCTGTCTCAGCAGGTGATGGTCAGCTGCACGTTCGTGTCGGCAGCGGCCGGCACGCCGGTCGTCGCGTCGTCCACGAACGTCCGGACCTGCATGTGCGTCGCGTCCACGGGGACGACCGTCGCGGTCGCCGCCGTCGCGCTCTGCGCCGTCGCCGCGAAGGCGCAGGCGCTGATGGTCTCCGACGCGGTCACCGTGTAGATGCCGGTCGAGGTGTGCGCGACCGAGGTGACGCCGCGGCCCTCGGCGAGCCCGCCGGTGGCGCCGTTGATGACGGCGAACTTGTTCGCCGACGTGACGGCTGCGGTGGACGCCGCGGTCTGGATCTGCGACGCGCTCTGGCCGTCGACCTGGTCGGCGTTCAGGCCGGTGGCGACGCCGGTCGCGTTCGTCGTGAACGGCGCGGCGTTCTTGTTGGACGACGTGATGCTGCCGACCTGGTTGCCGCCGTTGGCGTTGAACGAGAACGCCTGGCCGTTGGCCAGGTTCGTCGCGCGCACGCACGTGTTCGGCGCCGTGTTCGTCGCACGGCAGCCGTAGATGGCACCACCGCCGTCATCGGACTTGTTGGACTGACGCGTGCCGTAGCCCGACAGGTTGGAGATGATCTGCGTCTCCTGCGTGTACGCCTGCGACTCGTTGTTCGACGGGTTGCGGGCGCCGCCGTTCACCGGCTTGCCCTCGCCGGCACCCAATGCGAGCGGCGCCGCGACGAGCACGGACGTGACCACGCACCCTGCCAGCAGGTACTTCCCGGGGTTGCGCATGCGCATGACCTCTCCTACCTCCATGGTGTTTGGGGGGACACTGCAGGGCTGCAACTCGGGACGCTGCAAGATGTTGCGCGAACTCTCCGACTGCACGAATTCCGTCACGGTCGGAATACGCTGCATCCGTGATCGTCGACTGCGCCCACTACACGACCGAGGGCCGCCGCGAGGACGCTCCGCTGTCGATGCCCGAGGCGGCCGACCGCCTCGGTGGCGAGGGGTTCGTGTGGCTCGCGCTCCGCGATCCGAGCGAGGAGGAGCTCACGGAGGTGGCCGAGCGCTTCGACCTCCCACCGCTCGCGGTCGAGGACGCGCACGAGTCCCACCAGCGCCCCAAGATCGAGGACTACGACGACGACTGGTTCGTCGTCCTGAAGGCCGCGACCTACGACCACGCGAGCGAGACCGTCGAGTTCGACGAGATCCAGATGTTCGCCGGGCCGAGCTTCGCCATCGTCATCCGCGGCGGCGCCACGAACCACCTCGAGGGCGCCCGCAAGCGCCTCGCCGACCGCCCGCACCTCCTCGCGGAGGGCCCGATCGCCGTCGTCTGGGCGGTGCTCGACACCGTCGTCGACGACTACGAGCCCGTCCTCGACGGACTGGAGGGCGACCTCGAGAACCTGGAGAGGGCGATCTTCGAGGAGGGGCGCGACCAGACGCAGCGCATCTACTTCCTGCGCCGCGAGCACGGCCGCTTCTTCCGCGCCGTGCAACCGCTCCTCAACGCGCTGCAGGAGCTCGGCCGAGACACCTCCAAGCACGAGACGACGAGCCCGATGCGCCAGTACTTCCGCGACGTGAGCGATCACCTCCAGCGCCTGCAGGAGGAGCTGAGCATGTCGCGCGACGCGCTCGACGGCGCCCTGAACGCGAACCTCGGCGCGATCTCCGTGCGGCAGAACGACATCGTGCGCAAGGTCTCCGGGTGGGCGGCGATCGGGATCGTGCCCACGCTCATCGCGAGCATCTACGGCATGAACTTCCAGCACATGCCGGAGCTGCGCTGGGTCATCGGCTATCCGGCCGTGATCGCCCTCATGGCCGTGCTGTCCTTCACGCTCTGGCACTTCCTCCACAAATGGGGATGGCTCTAGGTGGGTAGGGTCGCGTCGTGAAACGCCTCCTGGTCGCAGGATCGTCAGTCGCCGCGGGCGCGCTCGTCGTGCTCGCCGTCGCCGCTCCCTCCTCGCAGGGCGCCGGCCAGAGCTGCAGCGTCGTCCAGCCGCCGCAAGGCTCGACGAGGGTGAGCGCCCCGAACGGCGTCACCCTCATCAAGCCTCCCTCCTCGGTCCCCGCCGGCACGCAGCTCGTGATGGGCGCCCGCTACCCGAGCAGCAGCCCGTACAAGAGCGTCTATGCGTTCATCTCGTCCAGTCGCGGCGGCTCGTCGATCGGTGAGAAGTTCCTCACCGGCTCCGGCAGCAGCCTCCGCTGCGCGACGATCGGCCAGCCGCTGCAGGCAGGGGCGACCCGCTACGTCACCTACCAGCTCGTCCCCAAGAAGCAGGGCGGCAAGCGGACGAAGATCGTCTACCAGGTGACGGCCGAGGCCGCGACGACCACGAACACGACCACCACCCCGACGCCCTGATCACACGGCAGTCGTGAACTGCGCCTCCTCCGTCGACCCGGTCAGGGCGGTGGTGGAGGCCATCCCGCCCGCGATCACCTGCGCGATGTCGTCGAAGTAGCCGGCGCCGACCTCGCGCTGGTGGCGCGTGGCGGTGTAGCCGCGGTCCTCGGAGCCGAACTCGCGCTGCTGCAGCTCGGAGTACGCGGCCATGCCGCGATCGCGGTACCCGTGGGCGAGGTCGAACATCGAGTGCGACAGCGCGTGGAAGCCGGCCAGCGTCACGAACTGGAAGCGGTAGCCCATCGTCGCGAGCTCGTCCTGGAACGCGCGGATCTCGTCCTCGGGGAGCTTGGCGCGCCAGTTGAACGACGGTGAGCAGTTGTAGGCCAGCAGCTTGCCCGGGAAGCGCTCGTGGATCGCGTCGGCGAACCTGCGTGCGTCGTCGAGGTCCGGGGTCTTCGTCTCGCACCAGATGAGGTCGGCGAACGGCGCGTAGGCCAGGCCGCGCGCGATCGCCTGGTCGAGGCCCGCGTGCGTCTTGTGGAAGCCCTCCGCGGTGCGCTCGCCGGTGAGGAACTCGGCGTCGGCGGGGTCGACGTCGCTCGTGATCATGTCCGCCGCCTCGGCGTCGGTCCGCGCCAGCAGGATCGTCGGGACGCCGAGCACGTCCGCGGCGAGCCGCGCCGCGATGAGGTTGCGGACGGCCTGCGCGGTCGGCAGGAGGACCTTCCCGCCCATGTGCCCGCACTTCTTCTCCGACGCGAGCTGGTCCTCGAAGTGCACGCCCGCGGCGCCCGCCTCGATCATCGCCTTCATGAGCTCGAAGACGTTCAGGGCGCCGCCGAAGCCGGCCTCGGCGTCGGCGACGATCGGCGCGAACCAATCCGTCTCGTCATGCCCCTCGGCGTGGTGGATCTGGTCGGCCCGGGTCAGCGCCTGGTTGATGCGCCGCACGACGTGGGGCACGCTGTCGGCCGGGTACAGGCTCTGGTCCGGGTACATCTGGCCGGCGAGGTTCGCGTCGGCGGCGACCTGCCAGCCGGAGAGGTAGATCGCCTCCAGGCCGGCCTTGACCTGCTGGACCGCCTGATTGCCGGTCATCGCCCCGAGCGACCGCACGCCCTCCGGGCGGTGGATGAGCTCCCACAGCCGCTCGGCCCCGCGCCGCGCGAGCGTGTGCTCGACGTGAACGGAGCCGCGCAGGCGCTCGACGTCCTCGCCGGTGTAGGGCCGGTCGATCCCGCACCAGCGGTCGGCGTGCCGAGAACGGGCCGGGGCTCCGTCCCCGTGAAGCCAGCGGCTGTTGCCATTCGTGCCCATGCACCCACTCAGATGACCCACGGTGTCGCTCCTCACGCCGTTTCTTGTACCGGTTGGTCGGTACAGCTGCAAACTTGTACCAGATGTTCGGTATGGATTTCCACCCCCCTGCCACAATGGATGCGGTGGCGACGACCGGACCGGTACGGGAGGGCTCACGCAGGCGCTACGAGGAGCGCCGCGACTCGGTCATCGACGCCGCCGCCCGGGTGTTCGCCAAGCAGGGCTACGACGCGACGACCATCGACGACCTCGTCGCCGCGACCGGGCTGCAGCGCGGCGGGCTCTACCACTACATCGGCGGCAAGCAGGACCTGCTCATCGCCATCCACGAGCGCTTCCTCGAGCCGCTGCTGCAGCAGGCCCGCGAGATCGCCGCGCAGGACCTGGAGCCCGAGCCTGCGCTGCGCGCGCTGGCGGCCGCGCTCATGGACAACATCCACCACTACCGCGACCAGGTCACGGTCTTCTTCCATGAGTGGCGGACGATCGAGGGCGACGAGCGCTGGAGCCAGGTCCGGCGCGAGCGCCGCGAGTTCGAGACGATCATCGCCGACGTGCTGGAGCGCGGGCGCGCCGCGGGCCGGTTCCGGTTCGCCGACGGGCGCATCGCCCTGCTCGGCTTCCTCGGGATGATCAACTACGCGCCGCAGTGGTACGAGCCGCGCGGGCGGATGAGCCACCTGGCCATCGCCGAGCAGTTCTGCGACATCTTCCTGCGCGGCATCGCCGTCACCGACCCCCCGAGGGGCCGGTGATGGTCGGCAGTTCGTCGCAGAGCGACGAACGGCCGGCGGCCTAGGGCCAGCGCTCGGCGGCGTCGCGCAGCGCGCGTCGCGCGCCGGCCGACAGCTCCTCCACGAACGCCCCAGCCGACACGTCGCGCGTGAGCGCGTGCGCCTGCCCGGCCCAGAGGTGCAGCAGGTCGGGGTCGCTGCGCTCGCGCGCCGCGGCGCGCCGCGGCGCGCAGTGGCGCGGTGATGTGGTGCACGTCGGGATACGCCGACGGGGCGTCGGCGGAGTGCTCGAGCAGGAACCGGTTGGCGATCCCGCGAGCCGTGCGCCCGGTGAAGGCGCGGGTCAGGGCCGTGGGATCCTCGGTGCCCAGCGACGCGCGGTGCACGGGCGCCGTCCCCGCCTCCCGGGCGCGCAGGAACGCGGTGCCCAGACAGGCGGCGACGGCACCGGCGGCAAGGACGGCGGCGACGCCCTCGGCGGTGGCGATGCCGCCCGTCGCGACGAGCGGGAGGCCGACCTGCGCCCGCACGAGCTGCAGCAGAGCGAGCAGCCCGATGTCACCGGATGCCTCGTCGTCGAAGCTCCCGCGGTGCGCTCCGGCCTCGACGCCCTGGACGACGAGCGCGTCCGCATCCGCGCGGGCCGCCGCACGCGCCTCGGCGGGCGTCGTGACCGTGACCCAGACGGCCGCGCCGGCGTCGTGGAGATCGTCGACCGCGGGCCGCGGCGGGCAGCCGAACGCGAAGGACACGACGGGCACCCGCTCCGCGGCGGCGACGTCGAGCTTGGCCTCCCAGCCGTCGTCGTGGTGGCGCGGGCGGCCGAGCGGCACGCCGAGGCGCTCCGACTCGAGGCGCAGCAGCGCCTCGTAGCGCGCGACCGCGTCGGGGTCGGCGTCGCCGGGCGGCGCGAAGATGTTCACCCCGAACGGCCGTGCCGTGTGCGACCGCACCGCGGCGATGTCGGCTGCCACGCCGGCGGCGTCCTTGTAGCCGGCGCCGAGGAAGCCCAGGCCGCCGGCATCGCTCACCGCAGCGGCGAGCTCTGGCGTGGAGACCCCGCCCGCCATCGGCGCGGAGACGATCGGGTGGCGCAGCGACGTCGGATCGAATCTGCTCACGCGGTCATCATCCCGCGCGGGCGCGACGGGCTATGCGCCGGTGGCCGGCAGCTGGTCGGTGGGGAAGCCGAGGTGCAGCATCGCGAGCGTCTGCGAGAGCAGCTCGTACTGCGACGGCGTGTTGTGCGACCAGTACGTGCCGAGGTCGCGGACGTAGCGCTGCATCCGCTGGCCGTCGCGCGACGCGCTGGAGCCCGCCGACTGGAAGAGGTCCTGCACGGCGGCGTACACCGACCGCGCGGCCTGCGTGGCGACGACGGCGATCCGGTGGTCGTCCAGGGAGCTGTAGGGCACGCCGTCCTCCATGCCCCGCCGGCACAGCTCGGTCCACTCCTCCGCCATGTGCAGGACGGCGGCCTCGGCCATGTGGATCTGCGCCATCCCCATGCCCAGGTGCCGCTGGTAGTCGGCGTGCTGGTAGCGGAGCATCTTCGGGCCCCAGGTCGTCTGCCTGGACGTGATGATCCTCTCGTACTCGTCGAGCACCGCACGACCGGCGCCGACGACGACCGCGGTCAACTCGCACATGAACAGCCCCAGCGAGCGCCCGGCGTACATCGGGTTGCCGTGGAGCAGGTAGCCCGGCGTGGGCTCGTCGACGTCGACGTCGACCATGACCAGCTCGTGCAGGCAGAACAGCTCGTCGACGAAGCCGCCGTCGAAGCGGACGCTGTGCGACGCGGAGCCCTTGAGCCCGAGGGAGTCGCCCCAGTCGTCGAGCATCGCCCAGGAGGAGCGTGGCGCGACGAACAGCATCGGCTTCGTCTCGCCCGGGACCATCGTCTGGCCCATGAAGTGCGTCGACCACGCGATGCCCGACGAGTACGGCCAGGTGCCGGTCAGGTGCCAGCCGCCGTCCACCGGGACGGCCTCCCCGACCGGGGCGCCGAAGGAGGCGGCGAAGAAGTGATCGCTCAACAGCGCCGTCTGGGCCTCCTCGGCATAGAGGCTCGCGAGCAGGAGGGTGTGGCCGTTGGGCAGGCACAGCGACCAGCCGGTGGACGGGCAGCCGCGGGCGACCTCGATCATGACCTTCAGGTAGCTCGCGAAGTCCAGCTCGAAGCCGCCGTAGCGGCGCGGCGTCAGCAGGCGGTAGAACCCGGCGTCGAGGAAGTCGCGATGGGTCGCCTCCGGGTAGCACGCGAGGCGCTCGGTCTCCGCCTGGCGCTCGATGAGCGCCGGGCGCAGCGCCTCGGCGCGGGCCAGCAGGTCCTGTGGGGTCTCGACGGCGGCGCTCATTGCGGCCACGGTACGTGGCCCGCGGGCGGGGTTCTTGCCCGAGCCGGACGGATAGCCTGCGTGGCCGGGAGATGAGCGTCGTCATCGACACCGGGGAGGTTCCGCCGGGTGAGCGCTTCGACCTGTGGGCGGACGCCACGCCGCGGGTGTTCGAGCCGCTCGCGGTCCGGCCGCGCGGCGACACCCCTTTCGAGGGCCGTGTCGCGCGTCATCCCCTCGGTCCGCTCACGCTCTACCGGCTGCGGGCGGATCCCTCCAGGGTCACGCGCTCGCGCGCGATGATCGGCGCGAGCGACCCCGAGTGGGTGCAGGTGTCATTGCTGCTGGCGGGCCGCTGCGTCGTCGAGCAGGACGGGCGGCGCTCGGTGCTGTCGGCGGGCGACTTCGCCAGCTGGGCGTCGTCGCGCCCCTACGCCGTCGACGCCCACACGCAGCACGACCTCCTCGTGACGTACTGCCCCGAGCCGCTGCTGCGCGGCAGCCGGATCGAGCGGAGGACTGCCACGACGATCTCCGGGGCACAGGGAGCGGGTGCGTTCCTGCGCCGCTACCTGCGCACGCTGCTGGCCGACCTGGGGTCGGCGTCGCCTCCGGCACCGGGTCTCGCCGACGGCCTGCTCGAGCTCGTCGGCGCCCTCTACGACGGCACGGCCGTCGTCCCGCGCGCGCCCGACGCGCTGCGCACCCTCGTCCGCGGGCACATCGACGAGCGCCTCGGCGACCCGACGCTCGACCCCGAGTCGATCGCGGCGGCGCACTTCATCTCCCGCCGTCACCTCGACCGGCTCTTCGAGGAGGGCGAGCGGACCGTCGCCGAGACGATCCGCGATCGCCGCCTGGAGCGCTGCCGCCGCGATCTGGAGGACCCGATGCGCGCATGCGACTCGGTCCTCGACATCGCGATGCGCTGGGGGTTCGTGAGCCCGGCGCACTTCAGCCGCGCGTTCCGGGCGGCCTACGGCGTCTCACCCCGCGAGCTACGTCAGAGAGCGCCTGGGGGCCCGCCTCCAGCGGCTGTCACGGCCTTCGAGGCCGCCGCGCCGCCGGGTCGCCGTCGCCACCCCTAGACGAATATGCGTCCGCCGTCGACGACGATCGTCTGACCGGTCACGTAGCCGGCGCCGTCGCCCGCGAGCCACAGCGCGGCGCCGACGACGTCCTCCGGCTGCGCGGGGCGCTTGAGCGACCCGCGGTCGAGCGCGTAGGTCTCGGGGTCGCGGCCCTCCTCGGCGAACAGCTCGCGACTCGCCTCGGTCAGCGTGAAGCCGGGGGCGATGACGTTCACCCGGACCCCGAGCGGGCCCGCCTCGCGCGCCATCGAGCGGGTGAGCGCGATGACGGCGCCCTTCGACGCGACGTAGTGCGCGAACCCGGCGGACCCGTTGATCGCGGTGGTCGACGCGATGTTCACGATCGATCCCGCGCCCTGCTCGCGCATCACCGGCAGGCAGGCGGACGCGCACAGCCACGTGCCCTTGACGTTCACGGCCATGACGCGGTCCCACTCGCCCTCGTCGAGCTCGAAGAACGCGCCGCGCCGCAGGCCCGCGTAGAGGCCCGCGTTGTTGACGAGCACGTCGACGCCGCCGAGCTGGGCGACGGCGTCGCCCACGGCGTCGCCCACGGACCGGGCGTCCGCGACGTCGAGGCCCAGGCCGATGGCGCCGCCGCCCGCCATGCGGGCGGTCTCGACCGCGGCGGCCCCGTCGAGGTCGGCCGCGGCGACCACGTCGCCCTGCGCGGCGAACGCCAGCGCGAACGCGCGGCCGAGCCCGCGACCCGCGCCGGTCACCAGGACGCGCAACGGGACTCCGCGAGCGTCTCGCGGGCCAGCTCGCGGCCCGCGTCGGTGAGCAGCCAGGTGTCGATGCGCGACTCCACGAAGTCCATGAAGTCCTCCGGGGTGCGGTCCATCCATCCGCAGCAGATGCGGACGCCGCTCTCCGTGTAGCGCCAGAGCTTGTCGGCGTCCTTCATGAGCGCGTCCTCGAGCGACAGCGCCTCCGTGCGCGAGTCGTGCCCGTCGATGATCTCCTGGATGCGCACGGTGCGCGCGGGGTCGTAGCCGACCTGCGCGAGGATCTCCCCCGCGATCCGCGCGCCCTCGATCTCGTGCCGGCGGGTGATGTCGGGCTCCCACCCGACCGGCGCGCCGGCGAGGCCCTTGAGGTGGTCCTCCTCGGGCACGAGGAAGTAGCCGCAGTCGTGCAGCAGGACCGCCGGCAGGACGATGTCGGCGTCGGCCTCCGGGTGCGCCTGCAGCAGCCGCTGCGCCAGCGCGTAGGCACCGGGGACGTGCACCTCGTTGGACCGCGTCTGCCAGTACGGCTCGGCCAGCGCGTAGATCTCGTCGTAGGTGCTCATGCGAGGAGGTCCGCCTGGAGGATCGCCCTGCTCTGGGCGAGGTCGCGCGCGCCGATCTCCCGCGCCGCGTCGGTGAACAGCGCCTCGCGCACCTGGCGCTCGAGGCGCGCGGCGTACTGCCCGGGGGTCATGGAGAACCAGTCGCAGCTGACGCTCAGGCCGGTCACCGAGTACCGCCACAGCTTGTCGGCGTCCTTGACGAGCTCGTCGTTGCGCGAGAGCGCGTGCAGGCGCGAGTCATGGCCGTCGATGATCGCCACGACCTCCTCGACGACCGCCGGGTCCCACGCTCCGGCGAGCGCCTCGGCGGCGAGCCGCGCCCCCTCCTTCTCGTGCAGGATCCGCACGTCGGAGGACAGGTCCACCTCCTCGTCGCCCGTCGCGAAGCCCTCCCGGAAGATGCGCTCCTCGTCGATCACGGCCCAGCCGGTGTCGTGGAACATGATCGCGAGCAGCACGACGTCCGCATCGGCCTCCGCGTGGCGCTCGAGCAGGCGCTCCGCGTACCAGAAGGACAGCGGGATGTGGACGTCGTTCTTGCGCGCGCGCATATACGGCCGCGCTGCGGCCCAGGCGGTGGCATAGCGGTCGGTCAAGACAGGATGGAGACGGTGCCTGCGTCGCCGTCGACCACCACGCGGTCGCCGGTCTGGATGTTGACGGTCGCCGATCCCGCGCCGGTCACCGCCGGCAGCCCGTACTCGCGGCAGATGATCGCCGCGTGGCTCATCATCCCGCCGATGTCCGTGACGACCGCCCCCAGGCGGTCGAACACAGGCCCCCAACTGGGCGCCGTGACGCGGGTGACGAGGATCTCGCCGTCCTGCACGGCCGCGAGGTCCGCGGTGTCCATCACGACGCGTGCGAGCCCCTCCGCCCGGCCGGGCGAGGCCGCCATGCCGGTCAGCTCGTCGCTGTCCTCCGACCCCGACAGCCACGCGCCCACGCGCTCGGTCGTGATGCCGAACAGCATGATCGTGAACGGCTCGGTGATGACGGCGGGCGGCTCGTTCATCGCCGGGGGCGGCGTCTTCCCCGCCAGACCGGCGACGATCTCCTTGCGGCGGGCGATGATCGCCGGCCAGTGGAACTGGCCCATCGTGTCGGCGCCCACGGCCCAGCCGTTGCCCAGGTCGAACAGCGCGGTCGGGACCTCGTCGCGGCGCAGGTAGAAGATGTCGTCGGCGTCGTCCCAGAACCCCGCGTCGGCGAACACCTGGCCGAGCTTGCGGATGTGGCGCCAGAACAGCGACATCGACCAGTGCTCGATGTAGAAGTTGTGGTTCTCGACGTACGGGAACACCATCCGCGACAGCCCGAGCTTCTCGTCGAACGCCGCGCGCGTCTCGTCGTCGGGCAGCAGGGCGCGGTACTCGCCCGTGATCCGCTCGCGCTCGGCGGCGATCTGCTCGGTCGGCCGCGCGATGTCCTGGCCCTCCTGCACGCGCGCGATGTAGTCGCGCACGAACCCCAGCGGGATGTCGGGGTGGTCGAGCCACACCTTGTCGTCGCTGTACATGCCGCTGCCGGAGGAGAAGTTGAACCAGGGGACCTTCGCGGCCTCCCAGGCAGCGACCCACTCGCCCCCGCGCGGCGCGGCGGCGACGGCCGCGAGCGCCTCGTCGACGGTGCCGCGCGACAGCGGGCCGGCGACGTCGAGCTCGACCGCGAGGCGCGCGAGCTTCTTGAGCTCGTCGTCGGGCTTGAACAGATCGACCTCGATGCCCTGGACCATCTTCGCGATGCCGAGGTCGGAGATCCCGGGGAACGCCTCCTTGCAGAACCCGAAGAAGTCCAGGTAGGCGACGTAGCCCAGGTTCAGGAACTCGAAGTGGTACTGGAACGCGCGGTAGGCGAGCTCGACCGCGCGGTTGTAGTTCTCGGTGAGCGTGAGATGCGGGTCGTGCCCGGCGCCGCCGACGATGTCCTCCATCGCGACCCGGTCGGGCAGCGGCTCGAAGGTCAGCGCCTCGAGCTCGCCGATCATCTCGGAGATCTTGCGATCCCAGTTCTCCAGGAGCGCGGGCCAGTTGGCGAAGTAGTGCCCGGCGCGCTCGAGGAACTCGGGCACGCGCGCGGCGATCTCCTCCTCAGGGACGCCCACCGGGCTCATGTAGAGGTAGCCGTTGTGGACGCGGTAGTCGATCCCGTTCGCGGGCGGGATCACCCAGTGGCGCGTGTTGTACTGGCCGAGGCAGCGACAGGCGAACTCCACCGTGATCGTGTCGAACGGCTTGAAGACGCGAGGCCAGTGCTGGAGGTCGGCGAACCAGAACTTCGCCTCCTCGACGTCGCGGCGGTCCTCGCGGAAGTGCAGGTAGTAGGGGTAGAGCTCCTTCCAGCCCTCCGCCTCCTCCGGCGCCGGATCGTCGTAGGGGCTGACGAACCGTTCAGCGGGCTGCGTCGTCATCGGTCGCTCCTCTCGCGGCCAGCGGACTGATCAGGGTGCTCACCAGGCTCTGCATGCCGAACGTCGGCTTGAGACTGCTCGGCCGCTCCTGCGGGCGGCGACTCCACACCGTCTCGGGACGGCTCTGCAGCAGGACGACCGTCGGCCCGTCCGGCGCTGCCGCGCCGTCGACCGCCCACTCGATGTCCTGTGGCACCCCGAGGTGCTGCTCGGCGCGCTTGGCCAGCGCGGCGACCTCCCTGGCCTCGGCGCCGCTCAACGCCGGCTGGGCGCGGCGCTCCTCCTCGACCTCCAGCTCGGTGACGCAGCCCGCGGCGAGGTCGGCGACGAGCTCGGTCTCCTTGCTGCCGATCGTCGTCGAGACCACGTCGAGCACGACCTTGTCGACGAGCAGGTTGTCCGGTGTCACCGTCCCGCTCACGACGCTCTCGCCGAGCCCGAAGCTCGCCTCGATCGCGATCTTCGAGCGGTCGCCGTTGGCGGGGTTCAGCGTCATCGCCACGCCCGCGGCGCGCGCCTGCACCATCCGCTGGACGGCGACCCCCATCTCGACGTCGTCGTGCGCGATCCCGCGATCCACGCGGTAGGCGATCGAGCGGGCGGAGAACAGGCTGCCCCAGCAGCGGCGGACGTGGTCGAGGACCGCGTCGGCGCCGACGACCCACAGGTACGTGTCCTGCTGACCCGCGAATGAGTCCTCGGCGCCGTCCTCCGCCGTCGCGCTGGAGCGCACCGCGACGGGTACGTCGTCGCCCAGCCCCGCGTAGGCGTCGCGGATCGCGTCCGCGACGTCCCCCGGGAGCGGCGTGGTCTCCACCAGGAGGCGCAGCCGGGCGGCCGCCGCCTCCAGCGCCGTCACGTCGTCGGTGTCCAGCGCGGCGAGGTCGCGGGAGATGCGTCCGGCGACGTCGCTGCCGAGCGTCTCGCGGAACGCGCGGGTCGTGACCGCGAAGCCGTCGGGGACCGGGAACCCGGCCTGCAGCATCGTGCCGAGGCTCGCGGCCTTGCCGCCCACCCGCGCGACCTCCGCGCTGCCGCAGCGGTCGAAGGCGAGGACGTGGTCCGACTCCGCGCGCCGCTCCACGAGCACCTGGGTGGGCGCTCGGAAGGTCGTGTTGGGGGGGTACTCGAAGACCTGGTCGTCGACGATGTGCAGATCCGGCATCCGCCGGGTGAGCTCGCGCAGGACGACCTGGGCCTCCAACCGCGCGAGCGGCGCGCCGACGCAGAAGTGGATGCCGAGCCCGAAGGCGAGGTGGTTGCGCGCGTTCGGGCGGTTGAGGTCGATGACCTCGGGGTGCTCGAAGGTCGTCTCGTCGTGGTTCGCCGAGCCGAGCATGAGCAGCACGCGCGAGCCCTCGGGGAGGTCGACGTCGCCGACGCGCGTCGCCTTCTTCGTCAGGCGCCGCCAGGCGAACACCGGCGTGCTGATGCGCAGCATCTCCTCGACGCCCGCCGGGACGAGCTCGGGGTCGTCGCAGATGTCCTCCCAGCGCCCGCGCTGGATGAGCAGGTCCTTCAGGCCGCCGGCGAGCAGGGAGCTCGTCGTCTCGTGGCCCGCCGTGAGCTGCGAGTAGACGAGGCCGCCCATCTCCTCGATGGAGAGCGAGTGGTCGCCGTCCTGGTAGATGCGGGCGAGGTCGGACGGCAGGTCGTCGCGCGGGTCGTCGAAGCGCGACTGCACGAGCTCGAGGCAGTAGCGCCAGTAGCGCACGAGGTTGTGCGCGTGCTCCTTCTGCTCCTCGATCGAGAGGTCGCCGAAGGTGAGCGCGACGCGGCTGGCCGCCCACCGCTTGACGTCGGCGACGTCCTCGTCGGGCACGCCGAGGAGGCGGAAGATGACGAGCGCCGGCAGCTCGTAGGTCAGCGACGAGACGAGGTCGAACGGCTGGGTGTCGTCGATCTCGTCGAGCATGCGCGTGGCGATCTCGAGGATCTGCGGCTCGAGGACGGCCACGCGCCGCGGCGTGAACGCCTTCTTGATGAAGCCGCGCAGGCGGGTGTGGTCGGGGGGCTGGCGTGCGCTGAGCCCCGAGTAGGCGGTGAACTCGCCGTCGTCGAGGATCGCCTGGATCTCGGGCGGGCGGGGCTTGTACGTCGCCTGGGTGTTCTCCGACGAGAACGTCGCCGGGTCCTTGAAGATCGCCCGGATGTCGTCGTGGCGCGTGACGACCCAGAAGCCGAGCTCCTCGCTGAAGAAGACCGGCTGCTCCCGGCGGGCGCGCTCGAGGAAGTCGAACGGCTCCTCCAGGTCGAACGGCCTGAAGTCCGCTGCCACGTCGTGCATCGGGCACCCCCCTGCGGGGGCCGCCGCAGGCGCTGCCGCGCCGGCTCTCTCCACCATGGGGCGACCGTACGAGGTGGGACCCGGGCTATCAACAGTGAGTTGACGATCTCTGTGATCGGCTTCGCCTATCATGCGGCGATGGAGCTGCGGCAGCTGCGGTCGTTCGTCGTCCTCGCGGAGGAGCTGCACTTCCGCCGCGCCGCCGAGCGTCTCGGCATCGCGCAGCCGAGCCTGAGCCAGCAGCTGCGTCGGCTCGAGGCCTCGCTGGGCGTGCGGCTGCTGGAGCGCGACCGCCGGCGCGTCGCCCTGACGCCCGCGGGCGCCGCGCTGCTCGAGGAGGCGCGCGGCGTCCTCACGGCGGCGGATCGCGCGGCCGACGCCGCCCGCGGCGCGGCCGCCGGGGAGCGCGGCCGGCTGCGGCTGAACCTCACGCGCTCGCTCACCGGCGGACTGGCGGGCGAGATCGTGGAGCGCTTCCGCGCGCAGCATCCGGGCGTGGACCTCGAGCTCGACGTGGGCACGTCGACGCTCAACGCCGTCGCGCTGCGCGAGGACATGATCGACGTCGCGTTCGTCCGGCCGCCGCTCCTCGACGACGGCATCGAGGTCGTCGAGCTGGGGCGCGAGCCGATGGTGTGCGTCGTGCCGACGCGCCATCCGCTCGCGCGGCGGCGGGCGATCCGCCCCGAGGACGTCATCGGCCAGCCGCTCGTCTGGTGGCCGGAGGGGCACGCGCCCGCGCCGTGGCGGCAGATGATCGCCGAGGTCTACGGCGAGGACGAGGACGACTGGCCGCCGGTCGCGCGAGCCGAGCCCGAGGAGGAGCGCATCGTCCGTGCCGTCGCGTCCGGCAGCGGGATCTCGTTCATCGGGCTCGAGCGCTCGCGCAGCCTGCGCGTGCCCGGCGCCGTCTACCGGCGGTTCGCGGCCCCGGAACCGACGATGGGCATCGCGCTGGCCTGGAGGCGCGGTGCGGAGACGCCCGCGCTGCAGCGTCTCCGCGAGGTCGCGGCGGAGGCCGCAGCGACGCGCGCTACGCAGCCACCGCGTCGACGCGCGACAGCACCTCGGTCTTCGCCAGCCCTGGCACGATCACGCCGCTGAGGTCGCGCTTCTCGTCCGACGCGTGGAGGGCGTCGTTGATGTCGTCCAGCGCGTACTTCGTCGTGACGATCGGCTCGGCCGTGACGGTGCCCTCCTCCATCATGCGGATGAAGCGGGGCAGGTCGGCGCGCATGCGCACGTTGCCGTTCTGCGTGGAGATGATCGCGCGGCTCTGGACGGAGATCGCGACCTGCGGCAGCGTGACCTCGGCGTCCGCCTTCTGGACGCTCGACAGCACGACCGTGCCCGCACGGCGGGACATCATCACTGCGTCGCGCGTCGCCGACACCAGCGTCGCGGCCTCCATGACGACGTCGGCGCCGCGCCCCTCCGTGAGGGCCTGGACGGCGGCGATCGAGTCCTCGGCGCCCGGGTCGACGACGTGGGTGGCGCCGAGGGTGCCGGCGAGCTCGCGGCGGTAGGCGATCGGGTCGACGGCGATGATCTTGCGCGCGCCCGCGACCTTCGCGGCCTGGACCATCCACTGGCCGAGGTGGCCGAGGCCGACGACCGCGACGCTCTGGCCCGGCTGGACCTTGGCGACGTGGAAGATCGAGCCGAGGCCGGTCGTGATGCCGCAGCCCAGGCAGCCGAGCCACTCGTCGGGCAGATCGGACTCGATCGCCCAGACCTGGTTGGCGGTCACGTTCATCATCTCGGAGTAGCCGCCGACGTTGCCGGCGGCGTTCACGACGTCGCCGTTGGGGCGCTCCGCGACGTCCGGCCAGACGCCGCCGCGGTCGAACGTCTCCGAGCACTGGTCCGGCCGCCCGATGGAGCAGTAGAAGCAGACGTTGCACTCCGACGTCCCCGGGACGATGACGCGGTCGCCCACCTTCAGGCCGGTGACGTTCGCGCCCACCTCCTCGACGTAGCCCATCGAGGCGTGCCCCAGGACCGTCGGCGGGACCTTCGACAGCTCACCGCGCCAGTTCACGCAGTCGGTCGAGCAGAACGGCGACGCGCCAGTCCGCACGAGCACGCGGCCGGGTGACGGCGCGTAGTACTCGATGTCCTCCACCACGAACGGCTGCTTGGCCTCCACCATCAACGCTGCGCGCATGCCATCTCCCCCTCGCTGCCCGGCCCGAGTCGTCGGATCATCTCGTACGACAATATCCGCGGGGATGACCCGACTTCCTCTCGTCGAGGGCGATGCCCCCGATCCGATCACCGCCGAGGTGTTCGCGACGTCGATCAGCGAGGGCCGACAGCCCATCGCGCTGTACCGCGTCCTCGCCAACAACCCCGTGATGCTGCGCTCCTACGCGCAGCTCGCGAAGACGCTGCGCTACGACGCGGGGACCCCGCGCGCGCTGCGCGAGCTCATGATCCTGCGCATCGCGCAGCTCTGCGGTTCCGAGTACGAGTGGCAGCACCACCGCAAGATGGCTGCCGACGCGGGCGTGCCGGACGAGAAGGTGGAGGCGCTGTGCGAGGCGGCGACGAGCCCGGTCTTCGACGACGCCGAGCGCGCGGCCGTGCGCCTCGCGGAGGAGCAGCACGTGTTCGGGGTGACCGACGAGACGATGGCCGCGCTGCGCCGTGCGGTCGGGGACGCAGCCGCGGTGGAGCTGTCCCTCATGGGCGCGTTCTACGAGGCGGTCGCTCGGATGCTGCAGGCGTTCGCGGTCGAGGTCGAGCCCGGACAGACGCTGTATCCGCCGGTGCGCTGAGAACCGGCGCACGCGCCGTGCGCGCGGCATAGGTTTGCGCCCGCACGTGGTTGCGGCCCCTCGCCGCTCGGCGTGCTCGTCCTCGGCGTGACCGCGGCGGCCGTTGCCCCGGCCGCCGCGGACGCGACCGCGGCGCTGTCCGCGCGCCGGGACGCGGCTAGGCCGTGGCGTCGGCTGCGGCGGCCTCGCCGAGGTAGCTCGACAGCAGCAGCTCGTGGTTGCCGCGCAGCTCGGCCGCCGACTTGTGCAGCGTGACGCGGCCGTGTGAGAGCACGTAGGCGCGGTCGGCGACGTCCAGCGCGAGCCCGACGTGCTGCTCGACGAGCAGCACCGCGCAGCCCTCCTGCGTGGCGTAGTCGCGCACGACCGGCAGCAGCCGTTCGACGATGACCGGCGCGAGGCCGAGGCTCAGCTCGTCCAGCAGCAGGAGCTTCGGCTTGCGCACGAGCGCACGCCCGACCGCGAGCATCTGCTGCTCGCCGCCGGACAGCAGACCCGACCGGCGATCCGCGAGATCGCGGAGCGCGGGGAAGTAGTCGTAGGCCGCGTTGGCATCCAGGGTCTCCCCACGCGCACCGAGCTTGAAGTGCTCGGCCACCGTCAGCCCGTAGAAGATGCCGCGACCCTCGGGCACGTGCGCGACGCCCATGCGGGCCACCGCGCTCGCGCTGACGCTCGCGGTGTCCACGCCGTCGACCGTGATCGTGCCCTCCATGGGGTGCACGATCCCCGAGATGGCCCGCAGCGTCGTCGTCTTGCCCGCGCCGTTGGCCCCGAGCAGCGCCACGACCTCACCCGGCGCGACCGACAGCGTGAGGTCGCGCACCACGGGCGCGCCGTCATAGCCCGCGTGCAGACCGTCGATCTCCAGGGTCCCGCCGCTCACTGGTTCGCTCCCGCGTCCGCTGCGGCGGCCTGGACCTCGTCCGCGACCTCCGCACTCGCCCCGCCGAGGTACGCCTCGACGACCTTGGGGTCGCGCGTGACGACCTCCGGTGTGCCCTGCGCGATGACCTTGCCGAACTCGAGCACGATCACCTGGTCGCAGATCGACAGCACGAGCCCCATGTCATGGTCGATGAGCAGCATCGCGGTCCCGCCGTCGACGATCTGCCGCAGCCGACGCCCGAGCTCCTCGCTCTCCGAGGTGTCCAGACCGGCGGCCGGCTCGTCCAGGCACACCACGTGCGGCTGCGCCGCCAACGCGCGCGCCACGCCGACCAGCTTGCGCTGGCCCTGCGTGAGCTCGCCCGGGAGCATGTCGGCCCACTCGTCCAGCTGGAGGCGCGACAGCGCCGACGTCACGCGCTCGTCCTCGTCGTTGGTCCCGCGGAAGATGTCGCGCAGCGTGTCCTTCCACGACGCGCGGCGGGCGGCGACCATGAGGTTCTCGCGCACGGTCAGGTCGTCGAACAGCTCGGCGGCCTGCCACGTCCGCGTGAGCCCCCGGTGGGCACGGTCGGCCGGCGCCATGCCGGTGATGTCCGTGCCCTCGAGGATCACGCTGCCCGTGCTGGGCACGAACCCCGAGATCGCGTCGATGAACGTCGTCTTCCCTGCGCCGTTCGGGCCGATCAGCCCGACGAGCTGACCCTCGTCGACCTTCAGGTCGACGTCGCTGAGGGCGTGCACGCCGCCGAAGCGGACGGAGAGCCCCCCTGTCTCGAGCAGTGTGCTCATCGCTGGGCGCTCCCTGCCGCCGAGGCGGCAACCCCGCCGCCACTCGATGCCTCGGCCGCCGCGAGCTGTTGCCTCGCTTTCTCGGCGGCCTTCGCCTTCTTCTTCTGGTATTGCGATCCCGCGACGCCGTCGGGGAAGAACACGAGGTTCAGGATGAGCGTGACGCCGCCGATGAGCAGCGTCCAGGTGCCGGAGATGCCGATCACGTCCTGCGTGAAGTGCGAGAACAGACCCTCCGACGCGATCAGGCCGCCGAAGACCGCACCGGACACCATGGTGATGCCGCCGACGTAGGCGAACGCCACGAACCCGAGCGCGATGAGGATGCCGAACCGGTCGGCGCTCACCGACCCCAGGGTGTACGCGTAGAGCACGCCGCCGACGCCGGCGATGAACGACGAGATGCCGAACGCCGCGAACTTCGTGTTGCGCACGCTCACGCCCGCGGCGGCAGCCGCGCGCTCGTTGGAGCGGACGGCCAGCATGCGCTGACCGAGGCCGCTGATGCGCAGGCGGGCCACGAACAGGCCCGTCAGCACGACGACGGCCAGGATGCAGAACCCGAGCACCGGGCTCGGGATGCTGCCGTCCAGCCCGCGGAACCCGTTGCGCGAGCCGAAGTCGAAGCCGAGGAACACCGGCTCGGGGACCGGCGAACCGGTCGACCCCGCGCCGAAGGTGTTGCTGGCGAAGCCGAACTGCTCGATGGCGACCGCGGCCGCCAACGTCACCACCGCCAACGACACACCTCGCACGCGCAACGCGGAGACGCCGGTGATGAAGCCCAGGATGGTCGCCACGGCGATGCCCGCGATCGCGCCGATCGGGAAGTCGATCCCCAGGTCGGTGGCGAAGTGCGAGACGGTGAAGCCCGCCGCGCCGGCCAGGGCGACCTGCGCGAGCGACACCTGCCCGACGTACCCGGTGATGACCACGAACGACAGGCAGATGACGATGCCGGCCATCGTGATGACCAGCGCGTTCCGGTAGTCGAACGGCAACACGATGAGCGCCACGACACCGACGACGATCGCGATGGCCGTCGGGCGGAACAGCCGCTCCGGACGCGGGGCCTCGGGCAGCCCCTGCTCGACGATCTCACCGCGCGTCGGCAGGCTCGAGCCACGCCACCACAGCGCGATCACGATGATGACGAACGTCACCAGCGCGCTGACGCCCGGGAGGGCCGCGCCCTGGTCGGTCGGGAACCAGCTCTGCGTCGAGAAGTAGTAGATCAGCGACTGCACGACGCCGATGGCCAGGCCCGCGACGCACGTGATCGCGAACGACGTGAAGCGCGCGAACAGCACGGCGCCGAGCGCCGGAACCACCTGCAGCGTCAGCGTCGTGGAGTCCAGCTGTGCCAGCGACGACGCGAGGATGCCCACGAAGCCGGCGACGAGCGTCGCGAGGCTGGTGTTCACGAGCGCGAGCCGGTTCGGCGACAGGCCCGCGAGCAGCGCGTTGGCCTCGCTCTCGGACGCGGCGCGCGTGGCCAGGCCGAAGCGCGTGTACTTGTACAGCGCCCACAGCAGCGCCGCGATGACGATGACGATGCCCGTCAGCCAGAAGCGATCCGCGGGGATGGCGGCGCCCGCCACCTCGACGATGTTGTGCGGCAGCAGGCCGGGGGCGTCGCGGCCCGCCGTGCCGTAGATGAGGACGATCGAGGCCTGCGCGGTGAGCAGGATGCCCAGAGAAGCGACGAGCTTCGCCAGCGGCGAAGCGTTGCGCAACGGGCGGAACACCCCGTACTCGCAGGCGATGCCCAGCACGAGGGTCATGAGCAGTCCGACGATCGCCGCCGGCCAGACGTCCAGCTTGATGCCGAAGAAGCCGCCGGTGTTGAGCGTGAAGAAGAGGTACCCCGCCACCATCGAGATGGCGCCCGTGGCCAGGTTGATGACACCCGAGCCGCGGTAGGTGAGCACGATCCCCAAGCCGATGCCGGCGATGAGCGCGCCGGTTCCGAGGCCGAGGAGTGCGAAGAGGATGATCTGGTCCATGTGTGTCTCAGGATGTGGCAGGAGGGCCGCCGCGGAGGCGGCCCTCCTGCCGGTCAATCCCTACGGCGACTTCTGCCAGCCGCCGGCGGGCTCGAACTGGCCCTTGCCCTTGTAGGTGTAGAACTTCGTCTGGTCATTGCAGATACCCGGCGCCTCCGGGTACTTGCCGCACTGAATCGTCGGTGCGCCCCAGGCCTGCGGGCCCTTGAAGGCCTTGGCCTGCTCCTGGATCGTCTGCTCGGAGATGTTGTCCGGCCCGATCTTGTTCATCCACTGGAAGACGGTCAGCATCTCGTGGAACGAGGTCGGGATCCAGACGTCCTGCGAGTACTGCGCGGGAACGCCCATCTCCTTGGTGACCTTGGCGTAGGCCTGCGCCGTCGGGTCAGCCATGTCGCTGGCCAGGGTCGACGCGATGCCGTACGTCCACTGCGGGAAGTCGCCGATCGCCTTGGAGACCTGCTCGTTGATGCACAGCGGCTCCGACACGACCGGGGTCTTGATCTTCAGCGACTGCAGCGCCTTGTAGAGGTTGACGCACCCCTTCGGATCGGAGTTCGTGATGATCACGTCCGAGGTCTGAGCACCGGCTGCCGTCAGCGGGCCGACGAGGTCGGTCGCATTCGGATTCCAGGCCACGCTCTTGACGCTCATGCCCAGCTTCTTGGCGCCGTCGACGATCGCCTGCGAGCTCTCGTTGATACCGGGAAGCTCGGGCCACACGATCGATGCCGACTTGGCTCCGACGACCTTCGATGCGTACGTGGCGAACGGGCCGGACACCCGGATGCCGTCGCCGAACAGGCCGTAGCCGTTCTTGTTCTTCGCATCCGCAGCGCCGATCGCGACGCTCGAGACCATCGGCTTCGTAGCGTTGACCGTGGCGACCAGGGACTGATCGCCGATCGCGATCGCGCCCATGGTGATGACCTTGACGTCCTTGTTGTTGACCATCTTCTGGCCGCAGGTCTGACCCTGCTCCTCGGACGTCGAGATGAAGCACTTGAACAGCTTGACGGGGTGACCGTCGATGCCGCCGAGCTTCTCGTTGAGGTACTTGACCGCGAGGTCGGCGCCCTTGGTGGCGCCCGGGCCGACGTCGGTCGGGCCGCCCTCCTGGTTCACCCAGCCGATGGTGATCGGCGCCTTGCTGCTGTCTGCAGCCCCGCTGGACTTCGCGCCGACGTACTTCGCGTAGTCGCTGACGCCGGCGCTGACCGTCTGGTCGCCCGACTTGGCTGCATCCTTCGCCGTGGTGGTCGCATTACCTGAGCTGCCACCCGACGAGCTGTCGCTGCTGCTGTCATCGCTGCCACAACCGACGGCGACGCCGATCACGAGCAGCGCCGCGAACAGAGCGAACAGCGCCCGAAGGCGCGGCACCCCGCTGCGCTTGCCCTCCACCTTTTCCTGCACGGACAGCCTCCTCCCCTTGGACTTCATGATCTGCGCGCCTCCCGCGCATCCGCGCAGGCGGCGCGTACCCGCAGCGCCTGCACGTCCCCATCCGCGTACGACCTCACTTCGATCCCCTTGCGCACTGCCGGCGAGCCGGCGGCACCCCGATCGATCCTGCGCTGCTCGCGCCCGGATCGCATCGGTGATCTCCACAACGGCGAGCACCTTTGCACGCCTGTACGACGATCTTTGTTAACGCGCGTAGGAAGTTCTCTATCGATCACGTGACGTCGGTCCCCTTGCGAGTGGCGACGCCGCCCGTCACACAGCGATCAGACCATCCGCGGGACCCGCAGAGCGACCACGGGACGACGATGTCCCTGGTGGATCTTCTCTCTCGTGCCCGCCGCCTGCGCTCCTCGTGCCGGGGCGAAACCTCCTCCTCGTGTGCGTAATGTGCACATTGCGATCGGCGGTGTCAAGCCGGTCTCAGGAGAAGCAGCGGCCCGACGCGATGCGCGCGCCCTCCGCGAGCACGGCCAGCTTCGCCCAGACCACGTCCGGATCGACCGCGGCCTGCCCGACCCATGTGCCGTAGCCGCAGTCGCTGCCCGCCACGACGTTCTCCGGCCCCACGAGCCTCGCGTAGCGCTCGATGCGCTGCGCGACGAGCTCGGGATGCTCGATGAAGTTCGCCTTCGACTCCAGGACCCCTGGGATCAGGACCTTCCCGTCGGGCAGCTCCAGGTCCTCGAACATCGCGAACTCGTGCGCGTGGCGCGGGTTCGCCGCCTCGAAGGAGATGCCGGCCGGCCGCGCCTCGAACACGATGTCGACGATGTCGGAGAACGGCACGTCGTGGTGGTGCGGGCCCTCGTAGTTGCCCCAGCAGACGTGCATGCGCAACTGCTCGGCCGGGATGTCGCGCAACGCGTGGTTCATCGCCGCCACGTTCTCCCGCGCGTGCGCGCGGAAGCCGTCGAGGTCGTCGCCCGCGAACTGGATGTGGCGACCCATCGCCAGATCCGGGCAGTCGAGCTGCAGCACGAGGCCGGCCGCCGCCACCGCGTCGTACTCCTCCTTCATCGCGTCCGCGATGGCGTAGAGGTACTCCTCGCGCGTGGCGTAGTGGTCGTTGCGGAAGAAGAGCGCGATCACGCCGGGCGACGCCGCCGAGAGGAACCCCATGCCCTTCCGACCGTCGAGCGCGTCGACGAGGTTGCGGGCATCGGTCCGGGGCGCCTCGTGGTCGACGACGACGATGTCGTCGGTGCACGCCGGCGTCTTGCGCCGCGAGCGGCCGGGGTCGCCGAAGACCTTGTCGCGCAGCACCGGGAACTCGGTGAGGTCCTGGTACGTGAGCGGCTGGCTCGTGCCGTTGAAGCCGCCCAGGCGATCCTTCACGTAGGTCGCGTAGCTCGGCTTGCTCATCTCCCCGTCGTTGACGACGTCCACACCGGCATCGACCTGGCGAGCGACGATCTCCGCCACGGCGGAGCGCACGCGCTCGGCGAGGGCACCCGGATCGATCGGGACGCCCTCCTCCTTCGCGAACATCGTCTTGATGAGGTCGTCGGGCCGCGGGAGGCTGCCGGTATGGGTCGTGAGGAAGCGGTCCGTGCTCCGCTGCATCAGCGGATCCCCTCCAGCAGCCCGAAGTGGACCTGCGAGTACATCCCGGCGAGCAGGTCGTACTGCTGGGAGAAGTGGCTGCGGATGATCGACATGTCGCGCCAGTGGCGCTGCATGCGCTGGCCGTCCTTCGTGGGCGTCGAGCCGCACGTGCGCCAGAGCATGTCCATCGCCTCGACGCACTGCCGGTTGGCGTGCTGCGCCTGCATGAACAGCCGCAGGTCATCCTCGTGCGTGAACGCCTCTCCCCCGTTCATCGCGCGCTCGCAGTGCTCGTGGTACTGGCGCGCGCCCTGGAGCACCGCGCCTTCTGCGGCCGCGATCATGCCGCTCGCCATGCCGTACATCCGCTGGTACTCCGGGTGCTGGTGGCGAGGCACGAACGGCGGCGCAAACGTCTGCTTCGTCGTGATGAGGTGCTCGTACTCGTCGAGCGCAGCCTTCACGAGGCCGATCGAGATCGAGATGAGCTCGAGGTCGAAGAAGCCCGCGGCGCGGCCGGAGTACATGGCGTTGCCGTGGATCTCCCAGCCCGGCGGACGGTCGTCGGGCCAGACCGGGGCCATGAGGTTCGTGTCGATGACCCAGCCCTCGGGCACGACGCAGTCCACGCGGATCGAGTTGGACCCGCTGCCGCGCAGGCCGAGCATCCCGGACCAGTCGTCGAGGACCTCGTAGCCCTCGCGGGGCACGACGGCGTAGCCCGGCATCGGCGGGTCCCCGGGGAGCAGGACGACGGGCAGGAAGTGCGTGCTGTGGGGGGCGCCGGAGCAGTAGTCCCACGTGCCCTGTACGTGCCAGCCGCCGTCGACCGGCGTCGCCTTGCCGGTCGCCGCCGCCCGCGAGGGCGCGCGGAAGTCGCCGTCGGGGCCGAAGCACTCGATCTGCGTGCGCTCGCCGAACAGCGCGGCCAGCTGCATGGGATGGCCGCCGATGAGGGCGAGACCCCACGCCGACGACACGCAGCCGCGCGCCACCTCGGTGACCACGCGGTACCAGCTCTCGACGTCGAACTCGTAGCCGCCGAACCGCCGCGGCTGCAACGTCCGGTAGAAGCCCGCGTCGAGGAACTCGCGGACGATCTCCGGGCTCGCGTGGCCGCGCTCCTCCGTCGCCGCCTGCTCCTGTCGGAGCAGCTCACGCAGGCCGCGGGCCCGCGCGAGCATGTCACCGGGCGTGAGCTCCGGCTCGGGGACCGGGATCTCGATCCCGGCGCTGATGTCGGTCATGACCGCCTGGGGCGCCTAGCCGGCCACGCCGGTCTTGGCGCCGTTGGCCGCGACCGTCTCGTCGCTGCCCTCGGGCACCACGGCCGTCGTCTTCGCCGGCTTCTTGCGCGCCTTCGCCTTCCCGCGCGGGCGCGGGTTGACGATCTGCACGAGCTCGCGCTCGAGCTTCTCGCGCAGCGGCTCGGTGCGCGGCGAGAGGGACAGGCGGTTGCCCAGGTCCTCCATCTTCTCGTCGAGCGTGAAGCCCGGGCCCGACGTGCACATCTCGACGCGCCCGCCGGGCGACATCGAGTAGCACGAGTCGAAGAAGTAGTGGTCGAAGACGCGCGTCCACGGCGTGGGGCCCGTGTCGGCGTAGTCGCGCCACTCCTGCGTGTCGTCCTGCGTGCCGCAGCCGAGGGCGATGTGGTGCCACACGCCGACGTGCATGTCGTTGCTCGGACGGCCGGTCTTCGGGCTGAAGTACCAGCGCGCCTCGCCCTCGGAGCCCTTCAGGCGGAGGCGATCGCCGTCCTGCTCGAAGCCGAGGTGCTTGCAGAAGGGCAGCGTCTCCTCGAGCGTCGAGTACGTGCGCACGCCCTCGATGCCGCGGATGCGGTGCTCGGCGGGGATGTCGTCCGCATCGGCCGTGAGGGGCTTGTCGGGCGTGTCGGAGACCATGAGCTCGACGTCGTGGCCCTCCGGATCGCGGAAGACGAGCGAGTCGGGCTGCGTCGGGTCGAGGCGCAGCATCTCGCTGAAGACCTGGTTGGCGATGAGACGGTCCATCCACCACTCGAGCGAGTCGTAGGACGCGACACGCAGCACGAGGCGATGGATGTCGCCGTCCCCCGGGACGCCCTTGGGCATCTCGTTGAACTCGAGGAACGTCACGACGCTCCCTGGATGCCCCTCCTCGTCACCGAAGTAGGTGTGGTAGCGGAACGTGGTCTCGAAGTTCAGTGTGTTCTTGACGAACCGCATGCCCATCACGCGGCACCAGAAGTCCACGTTGCCGATCACGTCGGCGGTGACTCCGGTGAAGTGGTGCGGACCCTTGAGCGGCGGCGGCTTCTTCGGCATCAGGCTCTTCTCCTCCTCGGCAGAACACGTAATGTGCACATTCCATCAGCCAGTTGTCAAGTCGGCCGCCTCGCGCCGGAAGTCGCTCGGCGACTGTCCGTAGGCGGTGCGGAACGCCCGGCTGAAGTGCGACTTGCTCACGAAGCCCCATCGCGTTGCGATCCCGTAGATCGACTCGTCCGACAGCGAGCGGTCGACGAGGTCCCGGCGGGCCCGCTCGAGCCTGCGGCTGCGGATCGTCTCCCAGACGCTCTCCCCCTCGTCCTCGAACAGCCGGTACAGATAGCTGCGCGAGATGAAGTGCTCGCGGGCGATCGCCGCCGGCGCCAGTTCCGGATCGGCGAGGCGCGCGTCGATGTGCTCCTTGATCTGCGCGCGCAGGACGTCGGAGCTGCGCTCGGGCGCCACGGCGTCCGGATCGCGCTGGGCGAGCGCGGCGCGCACGAGGTCGATGAGCCCCTCGGAGAGATGCCCGACGCTGTCCGGCGGCACCGTCCCGTCCTGCATCCCGCTCAGCAGGGCGAGCAGGTACTGGCGCACGATCGCGCCGACGCCGGCCTCGCCGTCGATGGCGAGCGCCGTGCGGCTGCACACGAGGTCGGCGTGCGGCCGCAGCAGCATCGTGGGGACGTAGACCATGAGGCACTCGAAGTCCGTCTGGCCCTCGATCGCGTACGGCACCGACGACTGCCACGAGACCAGGCCGCCGGGCCCGACGACCGACGAGCGGCCGTCCTGGGAGATCCGCACCCGGCCGCTGAGCTGCAGCATGAGCTGCACGTGCTCGGGGTCGTCGGCGCGGATGAGATCGGACGTGCGGTCCGCGCTCGACGCCGCCGCCGTCATGTGCCACATGCCGAGCGACCCGAGGCCGTGGTGCTCCAGCCGGCCGGAGAACGGACGCGTGGGCGACGACACGACCATCGGCTCGAAGACCCGCAGCGACACCTCGTTCCAGAGGTCGAACCGCTCCTCCGGGGGCACGACGGCGGTGTCGACGACGACAGCCACCGCTCCGATGCTAACGCTCGCCCTTGCGCAGGCGCGCGGCCCAGATGCCCTGCTTGCCGGGCGACAGGATCCCGTTGGGGTCGAGTGCGTCCTTGTCCGGACCCGGCTCGGCCGTCAGCGCCTCCAGCGCGTCGTCGAGCTCTGCGGCGGTGACGCCAGGCGGAACGGGCCGGGTCCGGACGGTGCTCACGCGGTGACGGCTCCCAGGTTCGTGGATGCGATCTTGGCGCCCTCGGCGAGGGCCTCCAGCTTCGCCCACTGGATGGTGGGGTGCACGCGGCGCAGGTACGGACCCTGGGCGAAGCCACAGTCCGTGCTGCCGATGACGCGCTCCGGGCCGACGATGCGCGCGATGCGCTCGATGCGCTCGGCGACCAGCTCGGGGTGCTCGACGACGTTCGTGGCGTGGCTGATCACGCCCGGGGCGAGGACGAGCCCGTCGGGCAGGTCGATGTCCTCCCAGACGCGCCACTCGTGCTCGTGGCGCGGGTTGGCGTTCTCGAACAGGATCGTCCCGGCGTTGACCTGGAGGATGAGATCCAGGACGTCGCGCAGCGGCACGTCGTTGGTGTGCGGGCCGTTCCAGCTGCCCCAGCAGACGTGGTAGCGGACCTTCTCCTTCGGCAGCCCCTCGAGCGCGAGGTTCACCGAGTCGATCTGCGCCTGGCCCCAGGCGAGCCAGTCCTCCTTGGTCCCCGGGGGCACCATGATGTCGTACATGAAGGGGATGAACGCGTCGTCGACCTGCACGTTCAGGCCGGAGTCGACGACCGCCTTGTACTCCTCCCCCATGGCCTTGGCGACCGCCTTCAGCGCGGCCTCGCTCGAGCCGTAGTGCTCGTCGATGAGGGTCGGGAAGCACGACGCCGGCGCGACGGTGGGCAGGAAGCCCTCCTCGACGCCCTCGGCCTCCATGGCGGCCTTGAGGTTGGCGATGTCGCGCTGGATCTCCGCGCCGCCCTCGTAGGTGATCTCGCCGACCGCCGCGAACTCGCCGCCGGGGTTCTCGAAGTCCTGCTCGGTCGGGAAGTACTCCGCGTAGAACTCCGCGAAGCGCTCCCAGTCCGTCGCCACCATCGGCATCTCGGCGAACGTCTCGCCTGACGGCGGGCGCACCTCGATGCCACCGAGGCGCTTGGCGACGTAGTAGTTCCACGAGGACTTGCCGAACTCGCCGTCGCTGACGATGTCGACCCCCGCCTCCTTCTGCCGGCGCACGACCGCGCGCACGCCCTTCTCCAGCGCTGCCTGGCGCTCGGCCGGATCGACCGCCTCACCCCGGTCGAGCCTGCGCATGATCGCGACCACGTCATCGGGCCGGATCAGGCTGCCCACGTGCGTCGTCTTGATGCGGATGTCACCCATCGGATCGCTCCTCTCGCGTCGAACCCAGCGACCCTACGTGCGCGCGCGGGCCGGTCGTTGCCCGCGCGCCCACAACCCGTTGCCCGGGTGACTCCATCTACCGAACGGCCGCGCCCACCTCGGCCCGCACGGCCTCGGCACCTGCGACGAGCGCCTGCAGCTTCGCGTAGGCGGCCTCGCGCGGGAGGTACTTCATGCCGCAGTCCGGCGCGACGACGAGCTCCTGCGGCGTCTTGTGCGGCAGGGCGCGCCGGATCCGCTCCGCGACCGTCGCGGGCGACTCGACGTCGGCCGTGTCCAGCGCGAGCACGCCGAGGATGATCGACTTGCCCTCGAGCTGCTCGAGGACCGCGAGATCGAGGTCGGACTGGGCCGTCTCGATCGAGATCTGGTTCAGCGGGCTCGCCGCCAGCTCGGGGAGGAAGTGGTACGCGTGGGTGGTGCGGCCCTTGCCCATGAACGACGGGTAGCCGAAGCAGATGTGCAGCGCGGTCGTGCCGTCCACGCCGTCCAGCGCGCGGCGCAGCGTCTCGATGCCGAAGCTCCGAGCCTGCTCGACGCGGGCCTCCATCCACGGCTCGTCGAGCTGGACGATGTCGGCACCGGCCGCGAACAGGTCGGCCACCTCCTCGCGGACCGCGTCGGCGAACGCGTACGCGCGCTCCTCTTCGCTGCCGTAGTGCTCGTCCTGCGCCTGCTGGGACATCGTGAAGGGGCCGGGGACCGTGATCTTGATGGCGCGGTCGGTGTTCGCGCGCAGGAACGCCACGTCCTGCACGAGGACCTGCTCGCGGCGGCGGACCGGACCGATGACGCGCGGCACCGGCATCGGGTTGCCGAGACGGTCGGGCATCGAGCCGGGGTTGTCGGCGTCGATGCCGTCGAGCGCGAGCGCGAAGCGGTTGGAGTAGCTCTCACGGCGGATCTCGCCGTCGGTGATGATGTCCAGCCCTGCGCGCTCCTGGTCGCGGATCGCGAGGAGCGTCGCGTCGTCCTGCGCGTCCTTCAGGTAGGCCGGATCGATGCGCCACAGGTCGGTCGCGCGCACGCGGGGCGGGAGGCGGGCCGCGAGCTTCTCGCGGTCGATCAGCCACTCGGGCTGCGGGTAGGAGCCGACGAGCGTCGTCGGCAGGAGCGGCAGGGGATCAGGCACGGCGTGTCTCCTCCTGGGTGTGCGACGTCATGTCAGGCGCGGGGCGATGCCCTGGACCACGCCGAGCGCGACGAGGTCCTGCGGGCGCAGCCGCATCCGCTCGGCGACCGCCGGAACCTCGTCCGGGGGCAGCTTGAGGATGGCGGCTGCCGACTCCGGCCCGATGACCGCGAAGTAGCCGTCGGGGGCGATCCACAGCTCGGTGTGCGACGCGAGCGCGAGCGCGCCCCCCGATCCGCCCTCGCCGATCACGAGGCTCGTGACCGGCACGCGGGCGGCGGCGACGGCGGCGAACGCGTCGGCGATGGCCGGGCCGATGGCGGCGCCCTCGGCGGCGTCGTCGTTCGCGGCGCCCGGCGTGTCGATGAGCGTGAGGACCGGGATGCCGAGCCGGTCGGCCAGGCGCACGATGCGCGCCGCGGTCCGGAACCCCGCCGGCGTGTTGGCCCCGCCCGTCTGCGCCGCGAAGGCGATCGGCGCGCCGGCGCGCCGGCCGAAGCCGCAGAGCATCCCGGGGTCGTTCCCGCCGGCGCGGTCGCCCGCGAGGCCGACGCGGACGTCGAAGTACTCGTCGAGGTAGGCCTCCGCGCGGGAGCGCTGCGACGCGCGAGCGCGCTGGACGGCGTCCCAGCCGTCGGACGGGAGACCGGACTCCCCGAGCGCCGTCGGCACGTCGGCGGGCGGCAGCTCGCGTGATGCGGTCCCCACCCGCCCCACGAGCAGGCCGAGCAGCGTCGCGAGCGTCAGCGCGAGCTCCTCGCGCGGGACGACGAGGTCGACCTGCCCGGACTCGACCGTGTCCTGGATCGTCGCCTTGGTGCCGCCCTCGCGCACGCGGTGCCCGGCGAACGCGGCGGTCGCCTCCGGCACGGCGAGGATCACGTCGGCGCCCGCGGCGATCGACGCCCATGCGCCGCCCGTCGTCGGGCCCATGAGGATGGCGACGTGTGGGACGCCGGCGGCGGCGAGCACCTGGTTGGCGGCCGCGATGCGCTGCATCTGCACGAGCGCCTTCATGCCCTCCTGCATGCGGCAGCCGCCGGAGGAGTGCAGCGACACGACGGGCAGGCCGGCGGCGGCGGCGCGGCGGAAGGCGTTGGCGATCTTCAGGCCGCCGGCCTCGCTCATCGAGCCGCCCATGAAGGCGAAGTCGAACGCGACGAGCACCGCGCGGGTCGCCCCGACACGGCCCTCCGCGCTCACGACCGACTCGAGCTCCCCCGAGCGCTCGCGTGCGCGCGTGAGCTGTGCGTCGTAGCCGGGCCAGTCCAGCGGGTCGGTGGAGACCAGGTCCGCGTCGTGCTCGACGAGCTCGTCGGCGAGCTGCGCCAGCGTCGCGCGCGCGCCGGTGGCGGTCCCGGCGACGGCATCAGCGCGCATCGGACTCGAGCCTCCGTGCGACGTGCTCGACCGTCTGGCGCAGGTGGTGGCGGACGGCGGCGGCCGCGCGCTCCGAATCGCCCTCCTGGCAGGCGGCGAGGATCTCCCGGTGCTCGGCGTCGAGCCGCTCGGACGGGAAGTCGACCTTCGCGTAGATGTGCAGGTAGGCGCTGGACGCGTCGCGCAGCGTCTCGATCATGTCCACGAGGCGCGGGCGGCCGGCGAGCTCGTACAGCTCCGAGTGGAACCGCAGGTTGAGCTCGAGGTACCGCTCGACGCCGGGCCCGGCCGCCATCTCGTCGAGCATGGCGGCAAGCTGCTCGCCGCGCGCCGGGTCGAACCGCTCGGCCGCACGCTCCGCGGCGAGCGCCTCGAGCGCCGCGCGGATCTCGTAGTGCTCGCGGAGGCCCTCGACGGTGGGGACGAACACGACGGCGCCGCGCTGCGGGTGCAGGCGGACGAGCCCCTCGGACTGCAGGGCCGCCAGGGCCTCGCGCACGGGCGTCGTGCTCACGCCGAAGCGCTGTGCGAGCTCCACCTGGCGCAGCCGCGTGCCGGACTCCAGCTGACCCGAGACGATGTCCTCGCGAAGGCTCGCTGCGACCGATGCCGAGACCGTGCGGTGCATGCCCAGGGCACCAAGCATCCCCTCCTCCATGCACTCATGTTGCACATTCGACATTGCCGCGTCTAGGTTGACAGGCACAGCGTCGCGGGGGAGCGACGCCGGACCGAGGGGGAGACATGACGCTGCACGCCGATCACATCGGCAGTCTGCTGCGGCCGCCTGAGCTTCTGGAGGCGCGAGCGGCGCACGACCGAGGCGATCTGGGCGACTACGTCGTCCCCGCGCCCGCGGCGATGCTGAGCGACGAGGGTCTCTCGCGCGAGGCGATCCTCGACGCCGACAACGTCGTCGACGCGCCCGCGCGCGCGACCGGGATCACCACAGGGGGCGTTCAGCCGCCTGGACGTGGACCGGCTCCTGCTCGAGTACGACACCGAGCGCGCCGGCGGCTTCGCCCCGCTGCGCCTCGTGCCCGACTCGACGACCGTCGTGCTGGGTCGGATCTCGTCGAAGCTCCCGGAGCTGGAGTCGCGCGACGGGCTCCTCGCGCGCATCGAACAGGCGACCGAGTTCGTGCCGATCGAGCGACTTGCCCTGAGCCGCAATGCGGGTTCGCGTCGACGGCGCCCGGCAACCTCGTCACCTGGGACGATCAGCGCCGCAAGCTCGAGCTCGTGGTGTCCGTCGCCGACGAGGTCTGGGGAAGATCGTGACCGCGACCTCGGGCATACTCGGCGGATGAGCTCCACGCTCGAGCCGGGCCTCGACGGCCCCCGGACGATCTCCGGTGCCGTCGCCGCCAGGCTGCGACAGGAGATCGTCGCCGGCGAGCTCCCCGCGGGCCAGCGCCTGCGGCAGGTGGAGATCGCACGGCGCCTCGGCGTCAGCACGACGCCGGTCCGCGAGGCGCTCGCCGCCCTGCAGCGGGAGGGGCTGGTCGCCCTGCACCCTCAGCGCGGCGCGGTGGTGTTCCTGCCGTCGGTCGACGACCTGCGCGAGCACTACGAGATCCGGATCGCCCTCGAGGAGCTCGCGGCCGGCAAGGCGGCCGAGCGATTCGAGCCCGGCTGGGCCGCCCCGCTCGAGGCGCTGCTCGAGGAGATGCGCACCGGGCCGCCCGCGGATGCCTACCTCGAGCTCAACCAGCGCTTCCACTCCGAGCTGTACGCACGCTCGGGGCGCGAGCGGCTGGTCGAGATGATCGCCGGGCTGCGGGACGCGTCCAGCGCGTACCTGAACATCTTCCGGGCCACGGACGACTTCCCGGTCGAGCACCTCGACGTCGAGCACCACGAGATCCTGCAGGCGTGCGTGGCCAACGAGCCGGCGCGCGCCTCCAAGGCGGTCCGCGATCACCTCACGCGCACCGTCGACCGCGTCGCCGAGCGCCTCGAGCGCGACGCGCAGGACTGACGTCCCAACCGAACGCCTCAGGAGGAGAGACCGATGGCACGCATCCAGACCACACACGTGGGGAGCCTCGTCCGCCCCGACGAGCTCATCGCATTCCTGCGCCAGATCGATCGGAAGGATCCCGCGTACGACGAGGCCGCCCACACCGAGTGCCTCGCGCGCTCCGTCCAGGGCGTCGTCGCCAGGCAGAAGGAGATCGGCGTCGACATCGTGAGCGACGGCGAGTACGGCAAGACGGCGTGGAACTACTACGTCTACGAGCGGCTCGGCGGCATCGAGCTGCGGCTGCACCCGCCCGGCGAGGCGAACTTCGCCAGCGTGAACGAGAACCCGACCGACTGGGCCCGGTTCCACGAGTTCTACGCCGAGTACTTCGCCAAGGAGCAGGACTACGAGTCGCCCGGCGGCGACTGGGCCTGCGTCGGCGAGGTGACGTACACGGGCGGCGACGCGATCAACCGCGACATCGCCAACCTCAAGGCGGCGATGGAGGCCAACGGCGTCACCGAGGGCTTCCTGCCCGTGGTCGCGCCCGCCAGCTGCTTCCCGAACCTCATCGACGAGCACTACGGCTCCGAGAACGCCGCGCTCATGGGCATCGCCGAGGCGCTGCGCGAGGAGTACAAGGCGATCGTCGACGCCGGGCTGTACGTGCAGATCGACGATGCGTACATCCCGTTCATGTACGACGTCATCGTGCCTCCGGGGACGATGGCGGACTACAAGGCGTGGGCGCAGCCGCGCATCGACGCGCTGAACCACGCGCTCGAGGGCATCCCCGAGGACCGCGTCCGCTACCACGTCTGCTGGGGCTCGTGGAACGGCCCGCACACGGGCGACATCGCGCTGAAGGACGTCCTCGACCTCATGTTCCAGGTGAAGGCGAAGACGTTCCTGTTCGAGAACGCCAACCCGCGCCACGAGCACGAGTGGCGGGTGTGGGAGGACACGGAGCTGCCCGCCGGGAAGATCCTCGCACCGGGCGTCATCAGCCATGCGACGAACGTCGTCGAGCACCCCGAGCTCGTCGCGGAGCGGATCGAGCGCATCGCACGCCTGGTGGGGCCGGAGAACGTCATCGCCAGCACCGACTGCGGCTTCGCGCAGGGGCCGTACCTCCAGCGCGTCCACGAGTCGATCCAGTGGGCGAAGCTCGACTCCCTCGCGCAGGGCGCGAAGCTCGCGTCGGGCGCGCTGGCGGTCGCGTAGCGCGATGCGGGCGGCGGTCTTCGTCGAGCAGGACGCGCCGTTCGTCGTCGAGGACGTGGAGCTGCACCCGTGCGCCGACGACGAGGTCGTCGTGCGCACCGGCGGCGCGGCGTTCTGCATCACCGACTGCCACATGCAGCACGGGCACCTGCCCGTCGTGCCGCCGGCGATCCTCGGCCACAGCGCGGTTGGCGTGGTCGAGCAGGCGGGCGCGCACGTCGGGCGCGTCCGCCCCGGGGAGCGGGTGATCGTCCCGGCGACGCCGGAGTGCGGCCGCTGCTACTTCTGCCTGCGGCATCGCTCCGACCAGTGCGTACGCCTCGTCGGCGCGCCGCCGCGGTTCGTCGGGACACGGGCGGACGGCACGGAGGTGCGCGCGGGCGGCACGGCGACGTACGCGGAGCAGATCAAGATCCCGGAGGTGTTCGCGTTCGGAGTGGACTCCGACCTGCCCGACGAGCAGCTCGCGCTCATGGGTTGTGGGGTCGTGTCGGGGCTGGGCGCCGTCATGCGGGTGGCCGAGGTGCAGGCGGGCTCGTCCGTGGTCGTCGTCGGCTGCGGGCACCTCGGGCTCTGGATGATCCAGGGGGCGCGGGTCGCCGGCGCAGCGCAGGTCATCGCCGTCGAGCCGCTCCCCGAGCGGCGGGCGCTGGCGGCCGAGCTCGGAGCCACGGACCTCGTCGACCCCGCGGACGGCGACGCGATCGAGCAGGTGCGGGCGCTCACCGGCGGCCGCGGCGCCGACTACGCGCTCGAGGCCGCGGGCCGCATCGACGCCATGGAGCAGGCGTTCCACATGGCGCGCAACGCCGGGACCGTCGTCCTCACCGGCGTGGAGACGATGGCGTCGACGATCACGTTCCCCGCGGTGATGCTCGCGCTGCGCGGCCGGACCGTGCGCAGCTGCCAGAGCGGCAACACGTGGATGAGCCGGGACATCCCTCTCTTCGCGCGGATGATCGAGCAGGGCCGCGTGGATCCCCTGCCGGTGATCAGCCGGACGTACACACTCGACGAGATCAACGACGCCGCGCTCGCGTCCGAGCAGCGGCGCGACCTGACCGGCGTGGTGCTGCCGAACGCGTGATCGGCGCCCTGTAGATTGTCGGACAATGGCGGGCATCGAGGAGACCACCGGGACGCTGTATCCCGTTCCGGAGCCGGACCTGACACCCGAGGAGCTCATCGGTCGGGCCCGCGCGATGCGCGAGCGGCTGATCGAGGAGGCGCCGCTCGGCGAGGCGCGCGGCGGCTACTCCGAGGAGCTGCACGAGGAGTTCACCCGCGCCGGGTTCTACCGCGCCCTGCAGCCGCGCCGCTACGGCGGCTACGAGTTCGGCCTCGACACCTTCATCAAGCTCATCACCGAGATCTCGCACGGCGACGCCGCGACGGGCTGGTCGCTGTGCCTGGCGACCGATCACATCTGGCACGTCGCCTCCTGGTTCTCCCAGCGCGCTCAGGACGAGCTCTTCGCCCCCGACGGGCACTTCTGCGCGCCGCACCGCGCGGCGCCGACCGGGACGGCGACGCCGGTCGACGGCGGCTACCACGTGCAGGGCACGTGGGACTACTGCTCGGGCGTCACGCACTCCACGCACTTCATCGCGACCGCCATCGGCCCCGATCCGCACGACCCCGGCGCGCCGCCGATGCCGCTGGCGTGCGTCATCCCGAGCGGCGAGTACACGATCCTCGACGACTGGGGCGGCGGCCAGCAGCTCGGGCTCCAGGGCACGGGGTCGAACTCGGTCGAGGTGACGGGCACGTTCGTTCCGACGCACCTCGTCGAGCCGTACGAGTGGAAGAACTTCGAGATGCCGGCCGAGGGCACCCCGGGCTACCAGCTGCACCACAACCCGCTGTACCTGGGTCGCTCGACGACGATCTACTACGGCGGTCTCGGCGCCCCGATGGTGGGCGCGGCGAAGGCGGCGCTCGACGAGTACGAGAAGATCATCCGCGCCCGCCCGACGCTGCTGCCGCCGAAGACGATGCGCTACGAGAGCCCGGACTACCAGCGCTGGTTCGGCGAGGCGTGGGTGCTGATGAACTCCGCCGAGGCGCTCCTCGACGCATCGGCGACGCAGTACATGGACGCCGCGCGGCGCTGGGAGCAGGGCGAGCCGTTCACGGTCGCCGACGACTCGCGCATCCGCGGGATCGCGATGCACGCGGGCAAGATCGCGTTCGACGCGATCGACATCCTCTTCCGGACGAGCGGCAGCTCGGCGACCCGCCGCGGCTCGCGCCTGGGCCGCTGCTACCGCGACGGCTCGGTCTACAAGACCCACATCGGCGCCCAGTACGACCTGCACTACGTCGCGGACGCCAAGGTGCACTTCGGGCTGCCGGCGAAGATCTAGCGACCCAGGTCACCAGGGCTCCGAGCCCCGCCCGCACCGCCGGCCGGCGCCACGAGCGGGACTCCACCGGAGGTGGCTACGCCGCGGCAAGCGCCGCGTCGGGCACGTCGACCGACGCGGCCTCGGGCGCGCGGACGCCGCGGATGAGCACGCCCGCAGCGATCGCGCCCACGAACGCCAGCGCGCCGCCGACCCAGAGGGCGTCGTGCAGACCCGAGATGTACTCGGTCGCCGAGCCGCCTCCGAGCGCCGCCTGCGCCGGCACGAGGGCGCCGAGGCCCGCCACGCCGATCGCGATCCCGGCCTGGCGGAACGTGTCGTTCACGCCGGCCGCGAGGCCGCTCTGCTCGATCGGGGCGGACCCGAGGCCGACCGCGATCACGGCCGGGTTGAACAGGCCGACGCCGACGGCGGCGACGAGGAAGCCCGGCATGAGCGCGGTCCACGAGCTGTCGGCCCCGGCGATCGTCATGAGGCCCATGCCGATCGCGACCAGCGCCAGCCCGCCGGCGACCATGACGCGGGCGGAGATCTTCTCGCCCAACGCGCTCGTCGCGCCCGAGACCAGGAAGATCACGATCGTCGCGGGCAGGTAGACGAGGCCGGCCTCGATCGCGGACAGCCCGAGCACCTGCTGCAGATACAGCGTGATGTACAGGAAGATCGCGAAGAAGGTGGCCGAGATCGCGAGGGCCGCGACCTGCGCGCCGGCGAAGTTCGGGTTGCGGAACAGCCCGAGCGGGAGCATGGGCTCCTCGACGCGGTGCTCGATCACGACGAACGCGACCAGCAGGACCGCGGCGGCGGCCAGGGCGGCCACGATCGGCGCGCTCCCCCACCCCTCCTCGTTGCCGCGCAGCAGCGCGAGCACGAGCAGGAACAGGCCGGAGCCCAGCGCGACCTGGCCCGGGACGTCGACGCGGCGGGCGCGCGGGTCGCGCGACTCGCGCACGTGCACGCGGGTGATCCAGATGCAGGCGATGCCGAGCGGGATGTTCACGAGGAAGATCCACTGCCAGTCCAGGCCGCTGGTGAGCGCGCCACCGACGAGCGGGCCGATGGCGAACGCGGCACCGATCGTCGCGCCGTAGGCGGCCAGCGCGCCGGCGCGCTCCTTCGCGCCCGGGAAGGCGTCGGCCAGGATCGCGAGGGAGACGGCGAACATGATCGCGGCGCCGACACCCTGGACGGCGCGGGCGGCGACGAGCGCGTCGATCCCGGTGGAGGCGGCGCACGCCGCGGAGGCGAGGGTGAACAACGCCAGGCCGGCGGTGAAGAGCCGGCGACGACCGAAGCGGTCGGCCAGGGAGCCGAAGGTGAGGACGGTCGCGGCAAGTGCGAGCGTGTACGCGTCGACGACCCACTGCAGGCCGCCGAGGCCCGCGTCGAGATCCTCTGCTATGCGGGAGAGCGCCGTGTTGACGACCGCGATGTCGAGCATGAGCATCGCGGTGGCGACGCAGACGACGGTGAGAGTCCAGTGTCGTTGGGTCATGGGTCGAACCTCCCCGACCCGGTGGGGAGCGGCCATGGGGGTAACCGCACCGGAAAGGTGCGTCGGGCTCCCGTCTTCAGCGCGGGACGCGCGGCGGGATGCCGGCGCGGGCGGCGAAGCCGTCGAACAGCCGCTCCGCGCGCTGCGCCGCCCCGGGCGCGTGGTCGTCGGACAGCTCGCGCAGCCCGGCGACCGTCTGGCCCGTCTCGCCCAGCCGGGACGTCGGCGACGTCGCCCAGACCTCGACGATGTCGGGCGTCACCTCGGGGTGGAACTGCACGGCCAGGTGCCGCCGGAGGCAGAACGCCTGGGTCCCCGCGGCGTTGCTCGCCAGCTCGTACGCGAGCGGCGGGGGCGTCAGGCCGTCCTCGTGCCAGGCCATCCAGGGGCCGGAGGGGATCCGCTCGGCGTCGGACGTCTCGACCTCGATCCAGCCGATCTCCGGCGCGGCGAGACGGTGGACCGAGCCGCCGAGCGCCGCGGCGATGGCCTGGGCGCCGAAGCAGATCCCGAGCGCGGGCAGGCAGGCGGCGTCGGCCGCGCGGAGCCAGTCGAGCACCCCCGGCGCCCACGGCGGCAGATCGGCCGCCAGCGACTTGCCCGACCCGAGCACGACCGCGAAGGCGTGCCTGTCGGCGTCGGGCGGCGGCAGCGGCCCGTCGTCGACCGCGATGACGTCCAGCGCGATGCCTCGCGCCTCGGCCCAACCCTCCAGAAGTCCCGGCGGAGCCGTGGCCTGCATCCGCAGGACGACGCCGCGCAGCTCGTCCTGCGACACGCCGTGCATCCTAGAGCCGGGAGCTCATCCGGGACATGAGCGCCGCCTCCTCGAGGTCCAGGCGCGAGAGGTACTCGCGCACCGCCTCGTCGTCGAGACCGCCCGCGTCGCGCTCCTCGACGACCTGCCGGCGCTGCGCGGCGATCACGTCGCGCATGAGGCCGCCGACGATCCCCACGGCGTCGCGCGCGTCGATCTCCGCCGCGGCGCTCGCCATGTCGCGTGCGCGTCGGACGCGCTCCTCCGCGCGCTGGAGGATCGCGTCGTCGACGCCGTCGGGCGGCGACGCCAGGAAGTCCCGGTACACGTCGGTGGCGGCGTCGCGCGCGACGATGGCGACGTCCTCCTCGCGCTCGGCGCGCCGCGCCTCCTCGTCCGGGTCCGTGACGCCGAGCCTCGCGATGACCCAGGGCAGCGTCGCGCCCTGCACGAGCAGCGTCCCGACCGCGACGAGGAACGCGATCGCCTGGATCTCCGGTCGTCCCGGGAACGGCGAGCCGTCCGGCAGCGTCGCCGGGATCGCGGCCGCCGCGGCGAGCGTGACGACGCCGCGCATGCCGGTCCACGAGATCACCGCGCCCTCCTGCCACGAGAGCGGCTCGGGCGGCACGATCGGCGCCTTGCGAAGATGAGCAGCGGCCGGATGGCCATGACGGCCGCCAGCACGACGAGCCCGCCGAGGAACACCGACCACACCGACGCCCCCGCGTCCTGCAGATCATCGATCACGAACCGCAGCTGCAGGCCGACGTAGGCGAAGACGAACGCCTCGAGCAGGACGACGAGCGCATCCCACACCTGACGCTCCTGCATGCGCGTCTCGTAGCCGAAGCGCGCGGCCCGCGTGCCCACGACGAACCCCGCCGCCACGACCGCGATGACGCCCGACGCCTCGAGGTGCTCCGCGCAGAGATACGCGGCGAACGGCAGGACGAGCCCGAGCACCGTCTCCAGCCCGGGGTTGCGCAGGCGCCCGCGGACGTGGACGGCGGCGACCGCGAGGCCCACGCCGACGGCCGTCCCCACCCCCGCGCCGTACAGGAAGAGCAGGATCGGCCCGTCGATGAACGAGTGCGCACCGGTCACCGACGCGACCGCGACCGTGAACAACGTGAGCGCCGCCGCGTCGTTCACGAGGCTCTCACCGGTCAGCAGCGTGAGGACGTTGCGGCGCAGCCCGAGCTCCCGGCCGATCGCCAGGGCGCTCACGGCGTCGGGCGGGGCGATCGCCGCGCCGAGCACGATCGCCGTGCTCATCGTCAGCGCCGGCACGACCCCGGCGGCGACCGCACCCGCCGCGAAGGCGGTCGCCACCACGAGCAGCACGCCGAGCCGCAGGATCGGCACCACGAGCCGCACGAACGACGTGAACGAGAACGCCAGCGCCGTCGAGTAGATGAGCGGCGGGACGAGCACCGAGAGGATGATGTCCGGCTCCAGCTCGAGCCTCGGGGTGCCCGGGATGAACGACGCCGCGCACGCCAGGACGGTGATCACGAGCGGTGGTTGCAGCTCTCGCCGGCGCGCGTAGGCGGTCACCACGATCGCGCCAAGCACGACCAGGACGAGCTGGACGCCGTTCATGCGCGGGGACCGTAACCCGCGGGGGCGATAGCGTGCGCCGCGCGATGACCGAGCCGGAGGACCGCAACTGGGGCCCGCGGACACGTGCGATCCACGCGGGCGCGCGACCCGATCCCACGACCGGCGCACGCGCCGTGCCGATCTACCAGACGACGTCGTTCGTCTTCGAGGACCCGGCGGACGCCGCCGACCTCTTCGCGCTGCAGAAGTTCGGGAACATCTACACGCGCCTGAGCAACCCGACCGTCGCGGCGTTCGAGGAGCGCGTCGCCAGCCTGGAGGGTGGGATCGGCGCAGTGGCGACCAGCAGCGGGCAGGCGGCGGAGACGCTGCTGTTCACCTCGCTCGCGAGCGCCGGCGACCACATCGTCTCCAGCTCGGCGCTGTACGGCGGGACGTACACGCTGCTCGACGTGACCCTCCGCCGACTCGGTATCGAGACGACGTTCGTCCCGCCCGACGACCCCGCGGCGTTCGAGGCAGCGGTGCAGCCGGGCCGCACGAAGCTCCTCTACACGGAGATCATCGCCAACCCGGCGGGGACGATCGCCGACATCGCATCGCTCGGCGCGATCGCCCGCGCCGCCGGCGTGCCGCTGGCGATCGACGCGACGCTCGCCTCGCCCTACCTCTGCCGGCCGCTCGACCACGGCGCGGACATCGTCCTGCACTCCGCCACGAAGTTCCTCGGCGGCCACGGCACGTCGATCGGCGGCGTCGTCGTGGACTCCGGCAGGTTCCCCTGGGACAACGGCAACTTCCCGGTGATGACCGAGCCGGTCGCCACGTACGGCAACCTGCGCTACTGGGACAACTTCGGCGAGTACGGGTTCTGCACCAAGCTGCGCGTCGAGGGGCTGCGCAACCTCGGTGGGGTCCTCTCCCCCTTCAACGCGTTCCTCCTGCTGCACGGCATGGAGACGCTGCCGCTGCGGATGGACGCGCACGTCGCCAACACCCAGGCGATCGCGGAGTGGCTGGCGGCGGACGACCGCGTGAGCTGGGTGCGCTACGCGGGGCTGCCCGACGACCCCGGTCACGCCCTGGCCGCGCGCTACCTGCCGAAGGGCCCCGGCGCCGTGTTCTCGTTCGGTGTGCGCGGTGGGCGCGCGGCGGGCGAGGCGTTCATCGAGGGCGTCGAGCTGTGCTCGCACCTCGCGAACGTCGGGGACACGCGGACGCTCGTCATCCACCCGGGGTCGACGACGCACCGCCAGCTCTCCGAGGACGCGCTGCAGGCCGCAGGCGTGCTTCCCGAGCTCGTGCGCCTCAGCGTCGGGCTCGAGGATCTCGACGACATCCTCTTCGACCTGGATCGCGGCCTCGCCGCGGCGACGACCGATGCCTGACGCCTGGGAGCCGCCCAGCGCAGCGGTGCGGCGGCGGATCCTGCGCGAGGCGCGGACGGTCGCAGTCGTCGGCGCCTCCGCGAACCCCGCCCGCGCGAGCAACTTCGTCCTGACGTACCTCGCGTCCTCCAGCGCGGACTACGAGATCTGGCCCATCACCCCCCGCGGGGGCGAGATCCTCGGCATGCAGACCTATCCGTCGCTGGCGGACCTGCCCGGCGCACCGGACATCGTCGACGTCTTCCGCCGCGAGTCCGAGCTGCCCGGCGTCGCACGGGAGGCCGTCGCCGTGGGCGCGGGGACGCTGTGGATGCAGCTCGGGCTGCACAGCGACGAGGCCGTCCAGATCGCGCATGACGCGGGGCTGGAGGTCGTGTCGAACCGGTGCCTGAAGATCGAGCACGCGCGGTTCGCGGGCGGGCTGCACCTCCAGGGCTTCGACACCGGCGTCATCTCGTCGCGCAGGAGCCGGGGCTGACCAGCTCGGTCCGGCTCTTCGACGCGGACACCCCGCTCGTGCTGGAGTCCGGCGCGACGCTCGCGCCCGTCGACGTCGCCTACGCGACCTACGGCACGCTCGACGCCGACGCCGGCAACGCGGTGCTCATCTGCCACGCGCTGACCGGCGACGCCGACGCGACCGACTGGTGGAGCACGCTCGTCGGCCCCGGCCGGGCGGTCGACACCGACCGCTTCTACGTCGTGTGCGCGAACCTGCTCGGCGGCTGCCAGGGCACGACGGGACCGTCGTCGATCGACCCGCGGACGGGCGAGCCGTACGGCCTGGACTTCCCGTTGTTCACCGTCCGGGACCTCAACACGGTCCACCGCGTGCTGCTGCGCAGCCTCGGCGTGCGGCGGCTGCACGCGGCGGTGGGCGGATCGCTCGGCGGGATGCAGGCGCTGCAGTGGGCGCTCGACGCGCCGGAGGAGATCGAGCGGGCGGCGGTCATCTGCGCCAGCGCGCGGCTGAGCGCGCAGAACATCGGCTTCTCCACCGTCGGCCGCGCGGCGATCCTGCGCGACCCCGCGTTCGCCGAGGGCGCGCCGAACGGGCTCTCGGTGGCGCGGATGATGGCCCACATCACCTACCTCTCCGAGGAGGGGATGCGGCGCAAGTTCGACCGCGCGCGCCGCAGGCCCGGCCCCATGACGCTGGCCTCGGACTTCGAGGTCGAGCACTACCTCGATCACCAGGCCGAGATCTTCCTCGCCCGCTTCGATCCGCTCACCTACATCTACCTCTCGCGGACGATGGACTACTTCGAGCCGTTCGCGGAGCCGATCGCAGGCCCGCCGTCCACCGACGTCCTGCTCGTCTCCTTCGACACCGACTGGCGCTTCGGCAGCGAGCACTCCCGCCACATCGCCGCCGAGCTGCGCGCGCTCGGAGCCGAGCCGCGCCACGTCGAGATCGCCTCGCCGTGGGGGCACGACTCCTTCCTCATGGACATCCCCGCCTACCACGAGGCGGTCGCGGGCCTGCTCAGCGGCTGAGCCCGGCGACCCACTGTGCGACGAGCGCGTTGAAGCGCTCGGACTCCTCCCACATCGGGCAGTGGCCGCTGTCCTCGAAGACGTGCAGCTCGCCCGACGGGAGGTTCTCGGCGAGCCAGGTCCCCGACGCCTGCTTGATGACGCCCTCGTCGGTGCCCCAGACGAGCAGGTGCGGGAGGGCGAGCGACGGGATGATCGGGCGCAGGTCGCGCAGCGTCTGGTCGGCGAGGATGACCGCCCCGGCGTTGGGGTCGATGCCGCAGATCGCGTCCACCATCGCCGCCTGCTCCGCCTCGCTCGGCAGCGTCTTGAACATCGCGGGCACGAACTCGGCGAAGAAGCCGCGGAAGTCCGCCTGCGCGGCCTCCAGGTAGGTCCCGAGCTCCAGCGGCGCGACCATGCCGTTCGGCCAGTCGGGCTGGGTGAGGTCGGACGGCCCCTGGGAGATGATCACGACGCCCGCCAGCCGCGGGTCCTCGGCGAACTGCCGCTGGTACTCCCAGGCCACGAGCGACCCCATCGACCACCCGAGGAGCACCGCGTCCTCGAGATCGAGGTGCTCGATGAGCGCACGGACGTCGCGCGCGTACTGCGCGATGCTGTGGCCGCCCTCGCTCGACGGCGACGCGCCGTGCCCGCGGAAGTCCAGCGCGACGACGCGGTGGGCGGCCGCGAGCGCGTCGATGTTGCGCCCGAAGAAATGGCGCGACATGCAGACGCCGTGCAGCAGCACGAGCGGGCGGCCGGAGCCCACGTCCGTGACGGCCACGGTCGCCCCGCTGGAAAGCCCGATCAGGTTCTCGGTCATCCCCGTACCATCTCTCACCGTGACCATCGCCGTCCAAGCGCACGATGAGGTCCTCGGCGCGGCCCGCGAGGTGGCGGCCGAGATCGCGCCGCGAGCGGACCTCCACGACCGCGAGGGGAGCTTCTCGCAGGAGAACATCGACGCGCTGTGGCGCGCCGGCATCGGGAGCCTCAGCCTCCCCGAGGCCCACGGCGGGCCGGGCGCGAACCTGCGGACGACCGCCGCCGCGGTGCGCGCCGTCGCCGCGGGCGACGGCTCCACCGCGCTCGTCTGGGTCATGCACCTCATCTACCTGCAGGTGCTGGCCGACGACTCCTTCGGCCTCGACCCGGCCGTCCGCGCCCGGGTGTTCGCCTCCGCCCTGGCCGGCCCGGCGCTCATCAACGCGCTGCGCGTCGAGCCCGAGCTCGGCACGCCTGCCCGCGGCGGCGTCCCCGCGACCCGCGCGGTCCCGACCGAGGACGGCTTCCGGGTCAGCGGGCGCAAGATCTTCTCCACCGGCAGCTACGGCCTGACATGGATGGTCGTCTGGGCGGCGACGACCGAGGACGACCCTGCCGGGCAGCGCAGCGGGCCGTTCCTCGTGCCCGCCGACGCACCCGGCATCACGATCGTCGAGACGTGGGACCACCTGGGGATGCGCGCCTCCGCGAGCCACGACGTCCTCTTCGACGACACGCCGATCCCGCTCGACCACGCCGCCGCGCTGCTGCCCGCGGGCGCGTTCGACCCCGGCCTGCGCACGGCGCACGTCATGGGCTGGATGATCGTGCTCCTGCTCTCGGTCTACGACGGGGTCGCGCAGGCGGCGCGCGACTGGCTCATCGGCTACCTCAACGAGCGCACGCCGACGAACCTCGGTGCGCCGCTGGCATCGCTGCCGCGGTTCCAGGCGGCCGTCGGCGAGATCGACGCCCTGCTGCACGCCAACGAGCGCCTGCTGGGCTCGCTGGCCGACGACCTCGACGCCGGCGGCGAGGCCGCCGAGCGCGCCGGCCGCAACACGGGGCTGGCGAAGGTCGTCGTCGCCCGCAACGTCATCGCGGTCGCCGAGCAGGCCGTCGCGCTCATCGGCAACGCCGGGCTGACCCGCCACAACCCGCTGCAGCGCCACCTGCGCGACGCGCTCTGCAGCCGCATCCACAGCCCGCAGGACGACACGATCCTGCCGAACGCCGGCCGCGCCGCGCTCGAACGAGGAGGTTGACCGTGCCCGTCGAGTTCATCGGCATGATCGGCGCCAAGCCCGGGTCGGAGACCGACGTCCGGCGCGGCCCGGCGATCGACCATGGCTACCTGCGCGATTTCGCCCGCGCCCACGACGAGGCGGGCTTCGACCGCGTCCTCATCGGCTACGGCTCGTCGCAGCCCGACGGCCTGCAGGTCGCCGCGTACGCGGCGCACCACACGGAGCGCCTCACCTTCCTCATCGCCCACCGTCCCGGGTTCGTCGCCCCGACGGTGGCGGCGCGCGCGTTCGCGACGCTCGACCAGCTGACGCTGGGTCGCATCGCCGTGCACGTCATCTCCGGCGGCAACGACGCCGAGCAGCGCCGCGACGGCGACACGCTGCCCAAGGACGAGCGCTACGCGCGCACGGACGAGTACCTGCAGATCCTCGACCGGGCCTGGCGGTCGGAGGCCCCGTTCGACTTCGCGGGCAGGTACTACGCGTTCGAGGACTTCGTCAGCGAGGCCCGCCCGTACCAGCAGCCGCGCATCCCCCTCTACTTCGGCGGCGCCTCGGCGCCGGCGATCGACGTCGGCGCCCGCCACGCCGACGTGTTCGCGCTCTGGGGCGAGCCGCTGGCGGAGACCGCGGAGCAGATCGCCAAGGTGCGCGCCGCCGCGGAGGCCGCAGGCCGCGACGAGCCGCCGCGCATCAGCGTGTCCTTCCGCCCGATCCTGGGCGACACGGACGAGGAGGCGTGGGAGCGCGCACACCGCATCCTCGAGGTCGCGGAGGCGAACCTCGACGTCGCGCGGGCCATCGGCAAGCGCTTCGGCCTCGCCAACGGGGAGCCCGAGAACGCCGGGTCCCAGCGGCTGCTGGCGGCGGCCGAGCGCGGCGAGCTGCACGACCGCGCGCTGTGGACGCCGATCGCCAAGGCCGTCGGCGCCTACGGCAACACCACCGCGCTCGTCGGATCCCCGGAGACCGTCGCACAGGCGCTGCTGGACTACGTCGACATCGGCGTCACCACGCTGCTCATCCGCGGGTTCGATCCGCTGGAGGACGCCGTCGACTACGGACGGCGCCTGCTCCCGCTCGTGCGGCAGGAGGTCGCACGCCGGGACTCGGTCGCCGTCGCGTAGGCCATAGCCTGCGCGCGTGAGCGAGACGAAGAGCACCGGCGAGGCGATGGTGGGCGCGCTCGTGCGCGAGGGCGTCGACACCGTCTTCGGCATCCCCGGCGCGCAGACCTATGAGCTGTTCGACGCCCTCGGCCGGGCATCCGACCAGATCCGCGTCCTGGCGCCGCGCCACGAGCAGGCCGCGTCCTACATGGCCTTCGGCTACGCGAGGTCGACCGGCCGCACGGGGGTGTACTCGGTCGTACCGGGCCCCGGCGTCCTGAACTCCTCGGCGGGCCTGTGCACCGCCTACGGCGCCAGCGCGCCCGTCGTCTGCCTGACGAGCGAGGTCCCGTCGCCGTACATCGGCGTCGGCCTCGGGCATCTCCACGAGCTCCCCGACCAGTTGGCGACGCTGCGCACGCTCACGAAGTGGGCCGGGCAGATCGGCCACCCCACCGAGGCGCCGGGGCTCGTCACCGAGGCCCTGCGCCGCGCCGCGTCGGGCCGGCCGCGCCCGGTCGCGGTGCAGGCGCCCTGGGACGTCCTCACGATGCGCGCGGCCGTGGCGGACGACGCGGGCGACGGCGCGGTCGGAGAGGGCGCTCCGGCGATCGACGAGAACGCAGTCGACCGGCTCGCGGAGATGCTCGCCGGCGCGCGGCGCCCGCTCATCATGGTCGGCAGCGGGGCGCAGCACGCGTCCGCCGAGGTCCTCGCGCTCGCCGAGCACCTGCAGGCGCCCGTGGTCCCCTTCCGGTCGGGCCGCGGGATCGTCTCGTCCGACCACCACCTCGGCATGACCTGCGGCGAGGGGTACGACCTCTACGCGGAGACCGACGTCGTCCTCGGCATCGGGTCGCGGATGGAGCTCCTGTGGTTCCGCTGGGGCCCGCGCCGCGACGGGCTGAAGGTCGCGACGATCGACATCGACCCGCGCCAGCCGACGCTCCTCGGAGCGTCGCTGGGCGTGACGGGCGACGCCGCGGCCGCGACGCGGATGCTGACCGAGGCGCTCGTCGCGCGCACCGACCCGCGGCCGTCCCGCGCGGAGGAGCTCGCCGCGGTCAAGGCGAGGACCGCTGCGCAGATCGCCGAGATCACGCCGCACGCGCAGTTCCTCGGTGCCGTCCGCGACGTCCTCCCCCGCGACGGCTTCTTCGTCGAGGAGATCTGCCAGGCCGGCTTCGCCGCGACGTACGCGCTGCCGATCTACGAGCCGCGCACCTACGTGTCCGGCGGCCACCAGGGGACGCTCGGCTTCGGGTTCCCGACGTCGCTCGGCGTCAAGGTCGCCAACCCGGACCGCGCGGTCGTGTCGGTCACTGGCGACGGCGGGTTCCAGTTCGGCCTGCAGGAGCTCGCGACGGCCGTGCAGGAGCGGATCGGCGTCGTGACCGTGTTGTTCGACAACAACGCGTACGGCAACGTCCTGCGCGACCAGCAGCGCATCTACGGCCGCGAGGTCGCCTCCCGGCTGCACAACCCGGACTGGCTGCGGCTCGCCGAGTCCTACGGCGTCGCCGCCGCGAGCGCCACGACGCCCGAGGAACTGCGCTCCGCGCTCGACGATGCCCTGTCCGCCGACGCACCGGCGCTCATCCACGTCCCCGTGGATCCCGCGACCGAGCGGTCCCCGTGGCCGCTGCTGATGCCCGCCGGACAGTAACCCGCGCCCAACACGGGCGGCTGTTCTAAGGACGCCTGACCTGTGCTACGTTCGCCGACGGGAGCGCGTGCCGGGTGGGGACCCGGTGGCGCATGACGGGAGGAGAAGGGTGTGATGCACCGGTTCAAGCCGGTCACGTTCGGCGTTCTTTCGGCGCTCGTGATAGCGCTTTCAGCCTGTGGCGGAGGCGGCGGCAACGCGGCCGACGGCAGCTCCTCGAACAACGGAGCGGACAACCCGCCGGCCGCGAAGAGCGGCGGCGAGATCACCGTCCTGGAGGACTCCGGCTTCGCGGGCGCGTGGCCCGCCGGCCTCGATCCGGCGACGAACACGAACGGCGCCGCGAACCAGCCGATGATGGACACGATCTACGGGCAGCTGTTCAAGCTCGTGGAGGGTGGGAAGATCGAGGGCGAGCTCGCGGAGGGCTCGACGCTGTCCTCCGACGGCAAGACGTTCACCATCAAGCTGCGCCCGGGCGTGAAGTTCACCGACGGCAGCCCGTTCGACGCCGAGACGGTCAAGTGGAACTTCGACCGCTCGCTCGCGTCGCCGTGCACCTGCAACCCGAAGAGCAGCTGGCCGAAGCTCGAGAACCCGGCGGTGACGACGTCGGGGACCGACACGGTGGAGATCCACTTCACCGCGCCGTTCGCGGCGATCAGCCGGTCGTTCATCTCGGCGAACCTGAACTGGATCGCGTCGAAGACGTCCTTCGACAAGATGGGCGAGAAGGCGTTCAAGCAGAAGCCGGTCGGGGCGGGCCCGTTCACGGTCGTGTCCAACAGCCCGAGCAACCAGCTCGTGGTCCAGAAGAACCCCGGCTACTTCCGCCAGGGCCATCCGTACCTCGACAAGGTGACGTTCAAGTCGATCGGCGGCGACCAGGCGGCCTACCAGGCCCTCCAGGCCGGCCAGGCGGACGCGTACGAGGGCATGTCGACCCCGGCGCTCGTCGACCAGGCGTCCAAGCAGTCCAACCTGACGACGACGCAGATGCTGTCGACGTCGCCCTACGTCATCCAGCTCAACACCAGCAAGCCGCCGTTCAACGACCAGAAGGCCCGCGACGCCGTCTACTACGCGACGGACACCGAGGCGATCCGCAAGGGCCTGTTCAACAACCGCTACCCGACGTCGCAGACGTTCACGGGCCCCGGCGGCCTCTTCTACAAGCCGACCGTTCCGGGGTACAAGACGTTCGACCTGGCGAAGGCCAAGCAGCTCGTCTCCGAGATGGGCGGCATGCAGGTCACGCTCGGCACGATCAACGTGCTGGTCGCCAAGCAGACGACGGAGGCCCTGCAGAGCCAGTGGGCGAAGGCGGGGATCAAGACGAAGATCGAGTCCTACGACCTGGCCGGTCTCATCAAGGCGTTCGGCGGCCCGTGGCAGTCGATGCTGCAGACGGCCGGCGCATGGGATCCGGCGATCGGCGTGGGCGTCGGGTTCCGCTTCAACTCGCACTCGCCGTTCACCGGCGTGAAGGATCCGGCGCTCGACAAGCTGCTCGCCGAGGGATCCGGCACGCTCGACGAGGCCAAGCGCCAGACGATCTACGACGAGGCGGGCAAGCTGATCAGCGACAAGTCCTACGCCCCGTTCATGTTCGCGTTCGCGCCGGCGAACCTCGCGGTCAAGGGCGTCTACGGCCCAGGCCTGACGACGAAGCTGCCCGCGGTCGCGGTGAACCCGCCGGTCAGCTGGCCTGACGTCTACAAGACGAGCGGCACCGGCCAGTGACGGCAAGCCCGACGCTCGCACCGTCGCGGCGGGACAGCACGCCCGGCGTGCTGTACTCGCCGGCGGTGCGGCTGATCGGCCGGCGCCTGCTGGCAGCGATCCCCGTCCTCTGGGGCGTGACGCTGCTGACGTTCATCGTCGTGCAGGCGCTGCCCGGCAGCGCGGCCCAGCAGCTCCTGGGTCCCAACGCCACCCCGGAGCAGGTCCAGCAGCTCGAGGCCCAGCTGGGCACCGACCGGTCGATGATCGTCCGCTACCTCGACTGGCTCGGCGGGGTCCTGACCGGCGATCTGGGCTCGTCGCTCTCCGACGGTCGCGCGGTGACCGAGGTCATCGGCAGCGCGCTGGGCGTCACCGCGGAGCTCGTGCTGCTCGCGCTGGTCGTGTCGCTCGCGCTGACCGTGCCGATCGCGCTGCTCGCGGCGCGGAGGCCGGGCGGCGTCGTCGACCGGATCAGCATGGCCGTGAGCATGGTCGGGCTCTCGATCGCCAACTACGTGCTGGCGCTCGTGCTCGTCTGGGTGTTCGCCGTCCAGCTGGCAGTGCTGCCGGCGATCGGCTTCGTGCCGATCGGCGACGGCATCCTCGACAACCTGCGCTCGCTCGTGCTGCCGGCGATCGCGATCGGCTTCCCCCTGTTCTGCTTCTACACGCGGCTCCTGCGCGCGGACATCCTCGAGCAGATGCAGGGGCAGGACTACGTCACGACCGCGCGGGCGAAGGGCATCGGGCCGTGGCGGGTCCTCACGCGGCACGCGTTCCGCAACTCGCTGTTCGGCCTGCTGACGATCGTCGGGCTGAACCTGGGCACGCTCATCGGAGCGACGGTGATCATCGAGCAGATCTTCGCCCTGCCGGGCGTCGGCCGTGAGCTCCTGCAGGCGATCTCCAACCGCAACATCCCGGTGATCGAGGGCATCGTCCTCGTCTTCGCCGTCGTGGTCGTCGTGGCGAACCTCGTCACGGACCTGCTCTATGCCGTCCTCGACCCGCGTGTGCGCCATGGCAACACCTGACGCCGCAGCACCCCTCGAGCTCGCGGGCGCCGCCGCGGAGCCGGTCCGGCGCCGCAGCCACCTGACGGAGTCGCTCGAGCTCAGGATCCCGATCGCGATCATCGCGTTCATGGTCGTGCTCTGCTTCCTGGGCCCGACGATCCTGGGCCTGCCCGCGCCGATCGGCGGAGACATCCTGGACTCGAACCTGCCGATGTTCTCGGCGGGTCACGTGTTCGGCACCGACGCGGTCGGCAACGACATCCTCTCCCGGTTGCTGCACGGCGGGCAGGCGTCGCTGGAGATCGCGTTCGCCGTGAACCTGATCGGGCTCGTGTTCGGCGGTGGCCTCGGCGCGCTCGCCGCGTACTGGGGCGGGCGCCTGGACCCGATCATCATGCGGCTGCTCGACGTGCTCATCGCGTTCCCGTCGCTCGTGCTGGCGCTCGCGATCGCGCAGAGCCTCGGCCCGAGCAAGATCAACACGATCTTCGCGCTCGCGTTCTTCTCCGTCGCGGCGTTCGCGCGGATCTCGCGCGCCGCGACGCTGCAGCTGCGCGAGCAGACGTTCATGACCGCCGCGCGGCTGTCGGGAACGCCGGCGTGGCGCACGCTGCTGCGGCACATCGCGCCGAACATCCTCCCGGGGCTCGTGACGTTCGCCCTGCTCGGGATGGGGATCATCATCGTGCTGGAGGGGGCGCTGAGCTTCCTCGGCCTCGGCGTTCCGCCGCCGGCTCCGAGCTGGGGGAACATGATCTCGACCGGCCAGCAGACGTTGTCGGCCTCACCGCGGGACGTCCTGCTGCCGAGCGCGTTCCTGTTCGTGACCGTCCTGGCGTTCAACCTCCTCGGCGACGCCCTGCGCTCGCGCTGGAGCGTCCGATGACCGCGCTGCTGCAGGTCTCCGACCTCCGCGTGCGCTTCGAGGCGCCCCGCGGCGCGCCGGTGCAGGCCGTCGCGGGGCTGACCTACGAGCTCGACGCGGGGCGCACGCTCGCGATCATCGGCGAGTCGGGCTCGGGCAAGACGGTCAGCTCGCGGGCCATCATGGGGCTGCTGCCCGACTACGCGCGGGTCACCGGCTCCGCGCGGCTGGACGGCACCGAGCTCATCGGGCTGAACGACGCGGAGATGCGCCGCCACCGCGGGGCCGACGTCGCGATGGTCTTCCAGGATCCGGCCCGCTCGCTGAACCCGACGATGCGGGTGGGGACCCAGATCACCGAGGCCGTCACGGCGCACGCCGACCTGAACAAGGCCGCCGCGCGGGAGCGGGCGCTCGAGCTGCTGGGACTCGTCCGGCTGCCGGCCGCCGAGCAGCGCTTCGGCGAGTACCCCCATCAGCTGTCGGGCGGCATGCGCCAGCGGGTCATGATCGCCATCGCGCTGGCAGCCCAGCCCCGGCTGCTCATCGCCGACGAGGCGACCACGGCGCTCGACGTCACGACGCAGGCGCAGATCATGGAGCTGCTGCTCGAGCTGCAGGGGAAGCTCGGGATGGCGCTCGTGATGATCAGCCACGACCTCGGGCTGGCCGCGAGCTTCGCCGACGAGGTGATCGTCATGTACGCGGGCCGCGCGGTCGAGCAGGCGCCGACGCGCGAGCTGTTCCGCAACGTGCGCATGCCGTACACGAAGGCCCTGCTGGAGGCGATCCCGCGCCTCGAGCGCCCGCCGCACACGATGCTGCCCGTCGTGCCGGGCCGGCCGCCCGACCTCACCTCGCTCGGGGCCGGCTGCCCGTTCGAGCCGCGCTGTCCCAACGCGCAGGAGGACTGCCGCGTGACGGCGCCGCCGCTGACCGAGCACGAGCCGTCGCATCGCTACGCCTGCTGGCATCCGGTGCGCGACACGGCGGAGGTGGCCGCGTCATGAGCAGGAACGGAGGGCCGTTGCTGGAGGCGCGGGGGCTCGTGCAGGAGTTCACCGTGCGCGGGCGCGGCGGCGTGAAGGGCGGCGTCGTGCACGCCGTCTCCGACGTGTCGTTCGAGGTCCGCCCCGGAGAGACGCTGGGGATCGTCGGCGAGACCGGGTCGGGCAAGTCGACCCTCGCGCGCTCGGTGCTGCAGGCGCCGCCGCCGAAAGACGGATCGGTGATGTTCCGCGGCAGCCAGCTCGTCGGGCTGAAGCGCGGCGAGCTGCTCGAGGCGCGCCGGCACATGCAGATGGTGTTCCAGGACCCGTTCGGCTCGCTCGATCCGACGTGGCGGGTCACCGAGCTCGTCGAGGAGCCGCTCGTCGCCCACCGCATCGGCTCGCGCACGAGCCGCCGGGAGCGGGTTCGCGAGGTCCTCGACCTCGTCGGGATGGACCCCGACGTGTACGGCCGCCGCCGCCCGCGCCAGCTGTCGGGCGGTCAGGCGCAGCGCGTCGCGATCGCCCGGGCGCTGACGCTCGATCCCGCGCTGATCATCTGCGACGAGGCCGTGTCGTCGCTCGACGTGCTCATCCAGGCTCAGGTGCTGAACCTCTTCGAGCGCCTGCGGGTCGAGCTCGGGCTCTCGTACCTGTTCATCGCGCACGACCTCGCCCTGGTGAAGCAGGTCTCCGACCGCGTGGGCGTCATGTACCTGGGCAAGCTCGTCGAGGTAGGGCCGGCGGAGGCGCTGTACCGCGCGCCGCGCCACCCGTACACGGTCGCGCTGCTGGACTCGATCCCGAGCCCGGACCCGTTCGCGCCCAAGGCGAAGGCGCACGCCGCGATCAGCGGCGAGCCCCCCTCCCCCGTCGACCCGCCGAGCGGCTGCCGGTTCCGCACGCGGTGCCCGCGGGCGCAGGCCGTCTGCGCGGAGCAGGAGCCGCCGCTGGCCACGGTGGCCGACGATCATCAGGTCGCCTGTCACTTCCCGGTGACCCCCTAGCCTGGCTCGTCAGTGCACGACATCGCTCTCTCGTTCGACAACGGCCCAGACCCCTCCACGACACCGAAGGTCCTCGACGTCCTCGCCGCCCGCGAGATCCCCGCGCTGTTCTGCGTGCTCGGGGAGCGCCTGGCGCGGCCGGAGCTGCGCCGGCTCACCGAGCGCGCGCACGCCGAGGGCCACTGGATCGCCAACCACACCTACACGCACTCCGTGCCGCTCGGGCGCGTGGACGACGCGGACCGCGTCCGCCGCGAGATCGACCTCACCCAGGGGCTGCTGGGCGACCTCGCCCACCCCGACAGGCTGTTCCGTCCCTTCGGCGGCGGCGGGAACCTCGACGAGCGGCTGCTGAACCCCGTCGCGGTCGACCACCTCGTGAAGGGCGGCTACACGGTCGTGACCTGGAACGCGGTGCCGGGCGACTGGAAGGATCCGGAGGGCTGGCTGCCCGTGGCGGTCGAGCAGTGCCGGGCGTCCGAGCACGCGCTGCTCGTGCTCCACGACCTCCCGACGGGCGCGATGGCGCACCTCGAGCGGTTCCTGGACATCGCCGCCGACGAGGGCGCGCGCTTCGTCCGCGACCTCCCCGAGAGCTGCGTCCCGATCCGCCGCGGCGAGGTGACGGGCTCGCTCGAAGGCCTCGTGTCGGCGGCAGGCTCCGCCGCCTGAGCCATACTCCGGCGTCATGTCCCGGGTTGCGGCGCTCCGCAGGAACTCCCTCGTGGAGCTGGTGTTCATCGTCGCGATCGCGATCTTCCTCGCGCTCGCGGTGCAGGCGTACGCGATCAAGCCGTACCGGATCCCGAGCGGGTCCATGGAGCCGACGCTCGACGTCGGCGAGCGCGTGCTCGTCCAGCGCGTGACGACCCGGCTGGGCGCCGACCCGAAGGTCGGCAACATCATCGTCTTCCACCCGCCGGCCGGCGCGGACGGCATCCCCGCGCAGTGCGGCGCGCCCGCTCGTGACGGTCAGCCCTGCTCGAAGCCGACGAAGAACCACTCCGACCAGACGTTCATCAAGCGGGTCGTCGCCGTCGGCGGCGACACGGTCGCGGTGCGCAACGGGCTGGCGATCGTCAACGGCCGCACGCAGCCCGCGCCGTTCGCGGCGGCCTGCGCCGGGGGCGACGGCTGCAACATGACGCAGCCCATCACCGTGCCGAAGGGCAGCGTGTTCCTCATGGGCGACAACCGCGGCAACTCCGACGACAGCCGCTACTGGGGGCCGGTGCCCGACGACTGGGTGATCGGCAAGGCCTTCGCGACGTACTGGCCGCCGAGCCGCATCGGCATCCGCTAGGCCGTCGAGAAGCTCACGGTGAAGCGCGCCCCGCCGAGGGGCGAGTCGCCCACGGCGACGCGCACGCCGTGGTGGCGTGCCTGCTGGTCGACGAGCGCGAGGCCCAGGCCCGAGCCCGGCCTGTCCGTGCCGTCGATGCGGGCGAAGGGCTCGAAGATCCGCGCGCGCTGCTCCTCCGGGACGCCGCCGCCGTCGTCGTCGACGTGCAGCACCGGCCCGTCGTCGAGCGACACGCGGACCCTCCCGCCGTCGCGCCCGTGGACGGCCGCGTTCTCCACGAGGTTGTCCACGAGCATCCGCAGGCCGGGCTCCCAGCCGCGGACCGCCACCGCCGTCTCCGGGAGGTCCGCGTCGATCGCGACGCCCGGATGGCGCGCCGCGGCGGCGACGACGGCCGCGTCGGCGACCTCGGCGAGGTCGACCGCGGAGTGCTCGGCCTCCGGCGCGTCGCCCCGCGCGAGCGCCTGCAGGCCGTCGAGCAGGTCGACCATCCGCCGCTGCTCCGTGGCCGCGTCGCCCAGCATCTCCGCACGCCGGCCGTCGGGCAGCTCGGGGTGGCGGCGCAGCGCGTCGAGCGTCGCCTGCACGCTCGTGAGGGGCGTGCGCAGCTCGTGGCCCGCGTCGGCGGCGAAGCGGCGGGTTGCGGCAAGCGCGCGCTCGCGGTCGGCCGTGGAGCGCCCGAGCCGCTCGAGCATCGCGTTGAGGCTCGCGGCGAGCGACCGGAGCTCCGCCGGGCCGGTGTCGTCCGGCACGCGGCGATCGAGGTCCTCGTCGTCGGCGATGCTCGAGGCGAGCGTGCGCAGCCGCCGCACGGGCCGCAGGACGAGCTCGGCCGCCAGCCACGTCCCCACCGCCGCGAGGAGCAGCGCCAGCGCGCCGAGCCCGACCAGGCGGCGGTCGAGATCCGCCTGGCGGCTCTCGAGCGACCCGAGACCGGAGACGACCTCCAGCCGGGCGATGCCCTCCAGGTCGGGATCGCGCAGCGTCGTCGTGTACGCCCGATAGCGCTGCCCCGCGCTCTCGAACGTCTCCAGGCCGAGATGCAGGCGCGGGCGGCGCGGCGGCGGCGCGCCGGTGTCGAGCAGCACGGTGGGCCCGACGACGAGGCGCAGCGACGTCGCCGTCGCCTCCAGGGCTGCATCGAGGCGGCGGTCGTTCTCCGGCAGGCCGTTCTGCACCGCGTCGAGCGCCGTCGCCTCCGAGAGCTGCGCGGTGCGCTCGAGACGGTCGTCGAACGCGGCCCGCTCGGAGGAGTCGACGTAGCGCGACACGAGCACGCCCGCCGCGGTCAGCACCGCGGCGAGGACGAGCACCACGCCGAGCGTGAGGCGACCCCGGAGGCTCTTCATGCCCGATCAGGCTCGCAGGACGAACCCGATCCCGCGCACGGTGTGCAGCACGCGCGGCTCCCCGCCCGCCTCGAGCTTGCGCCGCAGGTAGCCGACGAAGACGTCCGCGACGTTCGTCCCCGGGTCGAACGTGTAGCCCCAGACCTCCTCGTGCAGCCGCGGCCGGTCGAGCACCTCGCCGGGGTTGCGCATGAGCAGCGCCAGGAGGTCGAACTCCCGGGCGGTGAGCTCGAGGTCGCGCTCGCCGCGGTGCGCGCTGCGTCCGCGGGGGTCGAGACGCAGATCGCCCGCGCGCAGGACCTCGCCGGTGCCCGCCGGCCGGCGACGCAGCAGCGCGTGCAGCCGCGCGGCGACCTCCTCGAGCGCGAACGGCTTGACGACGTAGTCGTCCGCGCCGCCCTGCAGGGCGCTCACCCGGTCGTCGACCTGGTCGCGCGCCGACAGCACGCACACCGGCACGGGGTCGCCGCGCTCGCGCAGCTGCCGCAGCACCTCGGTGCCGTCGAGGTCGGGCATCGCGAGGTCGAGGAGGATCGCCGCCGGCCGGACGCGCTCGGCCGCCTCGAGGGCCGCGCGGCCCCCCGACGCACCGACGATGCGGAAGCCCTCGAGCTCGAGACCCGCGGTCACGGTCCTGCGGATCGCGGCGTCGTCGTCGACGAGCAGGACGAGCGGCGCCGCGTCGTCCTCAGCCACGCTCGACGACCTCGCAGTCACCGCCGACCTGGTCGCTCGCGTCGGCGATCACGCGGTCGCGGCCCGGGCCGCACGAGATCCGGTCGCGCACGCCGTCGCGCGCCCGGATGACGTCGTTGCCGGCTCCGCCGATGAGGATGTCGGCTCCGGCGCCGCCGTTGAGACGGTCGTTCCCGGCGCCCCCGAGCAGCGTGTCGCCGCCGGGCCCGCCGAAGAGACGGTCCTTGCCCGCATCGCCGAACAGGGCGTCGGCGCCCGCGCGGCCGTAGAGGGTGTCGTCACCCGCGCGGCCGCGGATCCGGTCGTCCGCCCTGCTCCCCACGAGCCGGTCGGCGCCGTCGGTCCCGACGAGGTCGGCCGCGTGCGCGACCGCCGGGACGACGCCGGCGAGGACCACGACGAGCAGGAGTGCGATGCGGCGACGCATCCCCGCAGGATGGCGGACGGGCGCATGCGCGCGCGGCGCTCTCACGGACTCCTCATGGTGCGTGAGAGGTCCTTGAGACGCGGGTGGGACACCCCCGGGTCGACGGTGATCCTCATCGACATGCACGTACGCAAAGTCGCGCTGGGGGCATTCGTCGCTCTCGCAGCGCTGCCCGCGAGCAACGCGCTCGCGGCCACCATCACCGGAGGCCCCGGCAACGAGCGGCTTCGGGGCACGAACGCCCCCGACGTCATCGACGGCAACGCGGGCAACGACCGCATCCTCGGCCGCGGTGACAACGACCAGCTCGTCGGAGGCCTCGGCAACGACCGGGTCTTCGGCGGGTTGGGCAACGACGCGATCTCGGGCGTCCAGGGCAACGACGTCCTGGTCGGCGGTCCAGGGGACGACACCGTCGTCGGCGACGCACCCGGTCGCGGCGACATGACCTCCTTCGACCGCCTCTTCGGCGGCCAGGGCAACGACACGCTGCGCGGCGGGGACTCCCGCGACCGCATCGCGGGCGGCGCCGGCAACGACAACGCCGCGGGCAACGGCGGCAACGATCTCATGGCCGGCGGCCAGGGCGACGACGTCCAGGACGGCGGCGCCGGCAACGACGTCATCTTCGCCAACCGCGGCGTCGACACGTCGATCGGCGGCGACGGGAACGACGTCCTCTGGGCGATGGCCCGGGCCGACGTCACCGGCCCCGGCGACCAGGTCGGAGACACGCTCGACGGCGGGAACGGCAACGACGTCTTCCGCACCCGCGACGGCGAGGTCGACCGCATCACCTGCGGCGCCGGCGACGACAAGGCGTTCCTCGATGGGTTCGACGTCATCACAGATGCGACGGCGGGCAACCCCAACGGCTCGTGCGAGCACGTCGCCCGCAAGGCGCCGAACCCGCGCGACTCGGCCCCCGAGGACTCCGAGGAGGCTCCGGCGGAGCCCAGCCCCTCGGTCTGAGGTGACGTCATGGGGCGTGGCGCAACGGATAGCGTCACGCCCCATGGCCAGGATCATTCTCTTCGGCGCACGCGGCAGGCTCGGGCACCTTCTCATCCCCGAGGCTCTCGACCGCGGCCACGAGGTCACCGCCGTCACCCGTGACGGCTCCGGTATCGAGCCCGCCGATCGCCTCAGCATCGTCGTCGGCGAGATCTCCGACCCGGCGGGCGTCGCCTCGCTCGCGGCGGGGCACGACGCCGCCATCAGCGCGATCGGCCCCCGCGAGGGCGATCCGCACGAGAAGCTCTCCGAGGACTTCCAGACGCTGCTCGCCGGGCTGGCGGAGGCGGGCGTCCCGCGGGTCGTCATCGTCGGCGGCGCCGGCTCGTCGGAGGTGGCGCCGGGTCAGCTGCTCATCGACCAGCCCGACTTCCCCGAGTTCGCCAAGCCCACGGCGTCGAAGGCGGTCACCGCCCTCAAGAAGCTGCGCACGACGGAGACGCCGGTCGACTGGGCCTTCATGAGCCCGGCGGCCTTCTTCGACCCGGACGGGCCGCGGACCGGGACCTACCGCACCGGGACCGACAACCTCATCGCAGACGACGAGGGCAGCTACCTGTCCTACGCCGACGGCGCGATCGTGGTGCTCGACGAGGTCGAGCAGGCCAACCACCACTTCGCACGGTTCACCGCCGGGCGCTGAGGGGCTCCGCCTCGACGACGCTCCCGGCCGCCACGACGTCCCCGCCCGCGGGCAGGCGCAGCATCGCGCCCGCCCGGGCGAGGCCGGACAGCGCGCCGCCGCGGCGGCTCTGGGGGACGCCGTGCGGGATGCCGTCGGCGCCCGGCTCGAGCACGAGCGGGACGACGACCTCCGAGTCTCGGCGCGGGTGCAGCTCGGACGTCACGCGGACGCGGAGCGTGAGCGGCGGGCGCCGTCGCGCCGACAGCCGGTCGAGCAGCGGCAGCACGAAGCGCTCCAGCGTGAGCGCGGCGCTCACCGGATAGCCGGGGACGCCGACCACCGCGCGCGACCCGACGGCGCCGAGCAGCACCGGGTGCGCGGGGCGCAGGGCGACACGCCGCACCGCGAGGGTCCCGCAGCGCTCGAGGACGACCGCGGTGTGGTCGCGCGTGCCCCGCGAGGATCCGGCGAGCACGAGGACGACGCGGTACGTCTCCACGGCGGAGCGGACCGCCACCTCCAGCGCGACCGGGTCGTCGCGGACCACGCCGAGCACGTGCGCCGGAATGCCCTCCTCGCGCAGCCGCGCGGCGAGCATGACGCTGTTGGAGTCGACGATCTCGCCCGGCTCCAGCCGCGCGCCGGGCACCCGCAGCTCGTCGCCCGTGGGGATGATCGCGACCGGGACCTGGAGGCGCACGGGCAGCGCGGCGTGACCGACCGCCGCGGCCAGGGCGAGATCGTACGGGCCGAGGCGCGCACCGGCCTCGATGACCACGGCGCCCGCCTCGACGTCCTCGCCCGCGGGACGCACGTGCGCGCCCGGCGCGACGACATGCCGGACGAGGACGCCGTCGGGGTCGGGGGCGATCTCCTCCACGGGGACGACCGCGTCCCAGGGCTCGTCGATCGCCTCCCCCGTGTCGATGGTGGCGTACTCGCCGGTCCCCAGGACGACCGGCGCGAACGCCGTCGCCGCGGACTGCACGGCGATCCCGTCCATCGCCGCGCAGCGGTGCGGCGGGTTGGGGTGCAGCGCCTCGACGTCGGACGCCGCGACCCGGCCGAGCGCGTCGGCGAGCGCGACGCGCTCGACCGGGGCGGGCTCCAGGGCACCGGACCGATCGAGCAGCGCGACCCACTCCGCGAGCGCGACCTCGGGCGCAGGGTCGTTACGTGGGGCGGTCATCCGGGCAAGGCTCGCGCATGGAGACCGACAGAACGCACGACGAGCAGGAGCTCGACCGCGAGGAACGCGCCGCGGCCGCCCCCGCCGCCGATCCCCGCAAGGACGCGAAGCGCGGCCCCGAGGGCCGCCATCCCGGCGGCCAGCCCCGTCGCGAGGAGGAGGAGCAGGCCGCCGGCGGGGACTGAACGGGTCAGGAGGCCGTCGTGAGCGCCGGGCGCTCCGACGGCACCTCGGGCATCGGGCGCACGTCGACCGCCACGACCTTGTACTCCGGGCACGACGTGTTGACGTCGGCCGACTGGCCGATGAGCACGTTGGTCCGCACCTCCGGGAAGTGGAACGCCGTGAAGACGTGCCCCGGCACGATCTTGTCGGTGATCCGCGCCTCGACCTCGATGCGGCCGGTGGGGCTGCGCACCGAGACGGTGTCGCCGTCCTTGATCCACAGCCGCTCGGCGTCCTCGGGGTGCAGCTCCATCCACTCGCGGTCGAGCAGCTCGAGGTTCGCCGTGCGGCGCGTCATCGAGCCGGAGTTGTAGTGCTGGAGGCGCCGGCCCGTGACGAGGATCATCGGGAACTCGTCATCGGCCTCGGTGCCGGGCGGCTTGTAGGGCAGCGCCGCGAGCTGGGCCTTGCCGCCCGGGAGCGTGAACTCCTGCTCGTAGAGGATCGGCGAGTCCGTCCCGTCCGCCGCGACGGGCCACATGAGGCCCTTGCGCCCGAGCCGCTCGTAGCTCACGCCCGCGAGATCGGGCGTCAGCGCCGCGATCTCGTCGAGGACGTCCCACGGCGTCTCGTAGCCCATCGGGTGGCCGAGCGCCGCCGAGACCGTGGTGAGGATCTCGAAGTCCGTCTTCGCGCCGCCGGGCGGTGCGATCGCCGGCTCGACGATCTGCATCCGCCGCTCGGCGTTGATGAACGTGCCCTCCTTCTCCAGGAAGGCGGACGCGGGCAGGACCACGTCGGCGAACTTCGTCGTCTCGGTCTCGAAGATGTCCTGGCAGACGAGGAACTCGAGTGACTCGAGCGCCTTGACGACGTGGTGCGTGTCCGGATCGGTCTGCGCGACGTCCTCGCCGAAGATGTACATCGCCTTGAGGTCGCCGGCGACCGCCGCGTCGAACATCTGCGGGATCGTGTAGCCCTTGTCCCGGGACAGCGGGACGCCCCACGCCTCCTCGAAGGAGCGCGCGACCTCGTCGTCGCCGACCGAGCGGTACATCGTGTACGTGTCGGGAAGGGCGCCCATGTCGGACGAGCCCTGGACGTTGTTCTGCCCGCGCAGCGGCAGCAGCGCGGCGCCCGGGCGACCGATGTTGCCGGTCATGAGGGCGAGGTTGCAGATGAGGCGCACGACCTCGGAGCCGTACCGGTGCTCGGTGACCCCCAGGCCCCACGAGATGCAGGCGTTCTCGGCCTCGGCGTAGATGTGCGCCGCGCGCTCGAGGTCCGCCGCCGGGATGCCGGAGATCCGCTCGACCTCCTGCGGCGTGTACTCCTCGATCATCTCCTCGACCTCGGGCCAGCCCTCGGTGCGGCCGTGCAGGTAGTCGAGGTCCATGAGGCCGTCGCGGTGCACGACGTGCGCGAGCCCGTGCATGACGGCAGCGTTCGTGCCCGGGCGCGGCTGCAGGTGCAGCACGCCGTACTCGCACAGCTCGATGCGGCGCGGGTCGATGACGACGAGCTTCAGGCCGCGCAGCGTGGCCTGCTTGATCCGCGCGCCGACGACGGGGTGGCCCTCCGTCGGGTTCGCGCCCATGAGGATCGCGGCGTCCGCGTGGTCGAAGTCGGTGAAGTTGCCCGTGGCGCCGGAGAGGCCCAGCGACTTGCGCATGGCGAAGGACGTCGGCGAGTGGCAGACGCGCGAGCAGTTGTCGATGTTGTTCGTGCCGAGGGCCCCGCGCATGAGGCGCTGCATGACGTAGCAGTCCTCGTTCGTGGCCCGCGAGGACGCGAGGCCCGCGATCGCGTCGCCGCCGCGCGAGTCCTTGATGCGGCCGAGCTCGGTGACGATCCGGTGGATCGCCTCCTCCCACGTGGCGACGCGGAAGTCGCCGTTCTCCTTGATGAGCGGCGCGGTCAGGCGGTTGCGATGCCGCGAGAACTGGTGCGCGAACCGGCCCTTCAGGCAGGTGTGACCCTCGTTGGCGGGACCGTCGAGCGCAGGCGAGATCGAGACGATCTTGCCGTTTCGCGTATGCGTCTCCAGGCGGCATCCGACGCCGCAGTAGCCGCAGGTGGTCGTGGTCTCGTGGTCGAAGCGTTCGGTCATCGTTGGCCTCAGCTCGTGGGTTCGGGCTCGAGCATGTTCAAGAGTGTGGTCTCGGTGATCGCGTCGGTGGGACAGGAGTCCGCGCAGGCGCCGCAGGAGACGCAGGTGGAGTCCCGGAAGCCGCTGTCCAGCCCGGCGGCGATGTTCGCGGCGAAGCCGCGGCCGGTGGCCGTGAGCGCGAACGCGCCCTGGACCTCGTCGCACGCGCGCACGCAGCGACCGCACGAGATGCAGAGCTCGTGCTGGAACGCCAGGTAGGGATGGCGCTCGTCGTGCGCCTCCTCGTGCTGGACGCCGGGCCAGCGCAGGGCGTTCCCGTCCACGCCGAGCATCTCGGCCATCTGCGCGAGCTCCGTGTGCGGCTCCGGCGCGCGCGGGAGCTCGGACAGCACGAGCTCGACCACGGCGGCGGCGACGCGGCGCGCCTTGGGGTCGCGCGTGGAGACCTCCATGCCGTCGCGCACCGGCGTGGTGCATGACGCGATCGGGCCGGGCGCGCCCTCGACGCCGACGAGGCAGACGCGGCAGGCGCCGAACGGGGCCTGCCGGTCGTCGAAGCAGAGCGTCGGGATCTCGGCGCCCGCGATGCGCGCGGCCTCCAGGACGGTCGTGCCGTCCACGACCTCGACCTCGGTGCCGTCGACCGTGAGCGTGGGCATCAGGCGAGACCGAGCTCGTCGGGGAAGTGCTCGATGAGGCTGCGGATCGGCGCGGGCATGCCGCCGCCGTGCGCGCACAGGCTGCCGGCCTCGAGCGTCTCCAGCAGATCCTCCAGGCGCTCGCGCGACACCGGCGCGCCGTTCACGAACATCTCGTGCGCCCTGCGCAGGCCGATGCGGCACGGGAAGCACTTGCCGCAGCTCTCCGCCGCGCCGAAGTGCAGGAGGTGCTTGGCGACCCCGCGCATGTCGGTCCCGTCGTCGAAGGCGACGATCCCGCCGTGGCCGACCATGCAGCCCTCCGCGGCGAGCGCGTCGAAGTCGAAGAGCGTGTCGAGCTTCCAGCCGGGCAGGATGCCCGCCAGCGGGCCGCCGATCTGCAGCGCCTTGATCGTGCGGCCGTCGACGAGGCCGCCGGCGACGTCCTCGCACAGCTCGCGCAGCGTCATGCCGAACGGCACCTCGTACACGCCCGGGTTCATGAAGCGCTCGTTGAAGCAGACCATCTTGGAGCCCTGCGTCGCGCCCTCCGGGCTGAGCCGCGCGTACGCGTCGGCGCCGTGCGAGGCGATGTAGGAGATGTTGCAGAGCGTCTCGACGTTGTTGACCACCGTCGGCATGCCGTGAACGCCTCGCTGGGCGGGGAACGGCGGGCGGGCGGACACCGTGCCGCGCAGCCCCTGCAGGCAGCTCAGGAGAGCCGTCTCCTCGCCGACGACGTACGAGCCGGCACCCTCGATGATGGTGACGTCGAAGGAGTACCCGCTGCCCAGGATGTCCTCGCCGAGCAAGCCCTGCTCGTGCGCGCGGGCGATCGCGTCGTCGAGGGCCGGCTTGGAGAGCGGGTACTCGGAGCGCACGAGGACGAAGCCGTGCTCGGCGCCGACCGCGTAGCCCGCGAGGGCGAGGCCCTCGATGAGCAGCTCCGGGTTGCCCTCCATGAGGACCTTGTCGATGTAGGAGCCGGGGTCGCCCTCGTCGCCGTTGGCGACGATGAACTTCGTCTCGCCCTCGGCACCCCGGGTGAAGCTCCACTTCTGCCCGGCGGGGAAGCCGGCGCCGCCGCGGCCGCGGACGTTCGCCTTCCTGACCTCCTCGAGCAGCTCCTCGGGCGTCTGGTTCGCCAGCGCGCTGCGCAGGCCGGCGTAGGTGCCGCGCCGGGTGAGCACCGGCTCGTCGAGGATGCTCGCGGGCGCGGGCTCGGGGGCATCGACCGACGTGCCCGCGAGGACGCGCTCGACGACGCCGGGGCCCGCATCGATGACCTCGCCGTCGCGGACGGCGGGCGACAGGTGGCAGAAGCCCAGGCAGACGGTCTCGGCCAGGGACACCTCGCCGTCCGCCGAGCGCTCGCCGAGCGCGAGGCCGAGGCCGTCGCGGATCTCGTCGACGTGGGCGTCGCCGGTCGCGGCGTAGCACGCCGTGCCGGTGCAGACCCGGACGTGGCGGCGGCCGCGCGGCGCGAGCAGGTCGTCGTAGAAGGTCGAGACGCCGTAGACCGTCGCCTCGGGCAGGCCCGAGCGCTCGGCAGCGACGCGGCGATCGTCGTCGGTGATCTCACCGCGAGCGTCCATCGCCTCTTTCAGCACGTCGAGCGCCGTCGGCGCCCCCTCCGCGTGGTGGCGGCGGATCAGCTCTACGAGATTTCTCGACACGTGCTCCTCATCGTCACGGTCAAGAGGATCGCGGTCAAAGTGATCCCGACGACCTCATGATAGACGGCGTCTATGGAAAACTGATCTCGTGTTCCTCCGGCAACTCGAGTACCTGGCCGCGCTCGACCGCGACCGTCACTTCGGGCGCGCGGCCGCACGGTGCCACGTCACGCAGCCCACCCTCTCGGCGGCGCTGCGCAGCCTCGAGCGCGAGCTCGGCGTTCCGCTCGTCCGCCGCTCGCGGACGTTCGAGGGCTTCACGCCCGAGGGCGAGCGGATCCTCGTCTGGGCGCACCGGACGCTGAACGACCTCGACGGGATGACCCAGGAGGCCAGCCTGCTGCGGGGCGGCCTCGAGGGCGCTCTGCGGATCGGCGCGATCCCGACCTCGCTGCCCGCCTCGACGTATCTGACCCGCCGCTTCCGCGAGCGGCACCCGCAGGTGACGATCCGCCTGCAGTCGATGACGTCGCGGCAGATCGCGCACGGGCTCGCGCACGGCGAGCTGGACGCGGGTCTCACCTATCTCGACAACGAGCCCCTGCCGGGCGTCGACGCGCTGCCACTCTGGCGCGAGCACCTGCTCCTCGTCGTCGACGCGACCGGCCCGTTCCGCGACGCGCACGAGGTCTCCTGGCGCGACGCGGCGCCGCTGCCGCTGTGCCTCCTGACGCCGGACATGCAGCACCGGCGGATCGTCGACGCCGCCTTCGCGAAGGCGGGCGCGCAGCCCAACCCGGCCGTGGAGACCAACTCGGTCTCGACGCTCGTGGCCCACGCGCGCTCGGGTCTGCCCGGCGTGACCGCCCACACCTGGCTCGCAGCGAACCCGCTGCCCGAAGGCATGCGCGCCCTGCCACTCGTCGATCCCGAGGTCCGCTACACGATCGGCATCGTGACCGCGACCGACGGGCAGCGCGCGCCGATCGTGGCCGAGCTGCTCTCGCTGTTCACGCCGCTGGAGCTGGAGTCGGAGCTGGCGCCTTCGGCGACACCGCCTGCGTGACGATGTAGGCGACGACGACGCCGACGATGATGAGCGGCGACGCCCCGAGCCCGGTGGTCGACGTGAGCAGCGCCGCGAGGACGACCGCCGACAGCGGGATCCGCAGGACGGCGACCACGGCGGCGCCGACTCCGACGGCGACGGCCGGCGTGGTCTCGAAGCCGGGGAGCTGGGCCGCCATGAGACCCGCGGCGACGCCCAGGAACATCGCGGGGAACGTCGGGCCGCCGCGGAAGCCGGCGAGCGAGATCGCGTAGCCCATGCCCTTGAGCACGATGAGCAGTGCCAGCGCGCCGAGCGACCAGCTTCCGGCGCTCGAGATGAGCCCCGACACCTGGTCCTGCCCGGAGAACAGCACCTCGTCGGGTGCCTTGTCGGTGATCTCGGCGAAGACGAGGGCCAGGATCCCGATGACCACCCCTGCCACCGGAAGCGCGACGAACCCGCGGCGCTCCATGAGCGGCACGAGCGGCCTGGCCGCCCCGAAGATGACCGCGGTGCCGAGCGCGATGACCGCTGCCAGCGGGATGGTCCAGAGGAAGTCCACGAGGTCGGGCTTGTTGAAGGCGGGCAGCGCGAAGGGGTCGAGCGCGTAGGCACTGGAGCTCAGGCCGGTGAACGACCCCATCCCGATGGAGACGAGCGACCCGATGCCCGCCGCGAGCAGTCCCGGGATGAGGATGGTCGTCAGCCGCGGGCCCCCGAGGCCGATCACCTCGATGAGGATGATCGCGGCGATGAGCGGCGACCCGAAGATGAGCGACAGCGCAGCGAACGTCGCCGAGGCGGCGAGGATCTGACCGACCTCCGGCGTCGCGTTCTTCCCCACGAGGCGCGCGGCGAGGAGCCCCAGCCCGCCGCCGAGCGCGATGAGCGGCGCCTCCGGCCCGAGCACGGCGCCGAGCCCGATCGTGGCAAGCCCGGCCAGCAGCACGCCGGGCAGCTGGTTGGGCAGGATCTGCCCAGCGCTCAGCCCGTAGGCGGGCGTGTGGCCGCCGCGGCCGGGCATCCGGTGGATCGCGAACGCGACGATCACGCCCGCGATGGCGAGCAGCGGGATCGACCACCACAGCGGCGTGGTGTCGAAGCCGAACAGGTCCGGAAGCGACTCGTAGGCCCCGACGTTGGCCTGGTGAGCGAGCTCGACGAAGCACCACGCGGCGAGCGAGGCGACGACGCCGAGGATGGCCGCGAGGACGAGCAGCGCGAGGAACCGCTTGCTCGCCATGTTCGGGACCTGCGCTGTCACGCGAGCGCTCGGGCCTTGGCCACGGCGAACTCATCGTCGGTGATCAGGCCCTGCTGACGCATCTCGCCGAGTCGCGCCAGCTCAGCGGCGGCGGTGTCAGCGGCGTCCTCCCCACGCATCCGCGCCCACGTGGATCGGATGCTCGCCACGAAGCCGCCGGGCTGCGCGTCGGGGAACTCGCGCAGCGTCTCGCGCCGCAGTGCGTAGACACCGAACGCGACCATGGCCGCGAGGATGACGATCCACGCGGGCTGGTGCAGCTCGTGCGTCGGGCCCCACAGGACCAACAGCAGGTACAGGAAGCCGGCGATCGCCCACGCCATCCCCGGCCGGAAGTTCAGCGTCGGCGCCATCCAGCGCCGGACCGCCGTGGCGGCCCGCGTGGGTCCCGCGAGCACCGCGCCGACGATTGCGAAGATGCCGTAGAGCACGACCCCGCGCCCGATCGAGCCCAGGATCGAGGTCACTGTGAGCCACACGTCGTGCATGACGGGGCGGTTCGGCGCCGCGACGAGCTCGTTGACGACGTAGTTGCCGCCGACCCTGCGCAGCACGAGCACCGTGATGCCGACGAGCACGAACGCCCACCCGATGTTGCGCAGCGTCTCGCGCCGGAAGCCGCGCGCGAGGTAGATCGCCAGCGCGAAGAGCAGGATCACGAACGGCGCCAGCCACACGTCGAGGACCCCGATGGCCTGGACCGCGGTCTGCGCCGCGCCCAGCTGGTCGGAGCGCATGATCGTGATCACGCCCGTGTTCGCAGGGATCTTCGACATGATGGCCGGAGGGACGCCGAGGCTCTGCCCGACCTCGTTGATCAGCTGCGTCGTGTCGAGCGTCACCACGCCGTCGCCCGTCGAGATGCCGTGGCCCGTCTCGTTCTTCACCACGTTGATGAACTTCTCGTGTGCGAGCTCGCTCGCGTTGACGAAGCGCTCCTGCAGGCGGGGCCGCGCGAGCAGCTTCTGGACGTTCTTGGTGGCCGGATCGCGCAGTGCGGACACCGCGGGGCCTGCGAGCGGCTTCAGGATCGGCGGGAGCTGCGCGCCCAGCTCCCCGGCCAGATCCACGTTGGAGTAGAGCTGGTCGACGACGAAGGCGGAGAGTGCGGGAGCCACCTTCGGGTTCGTGATGATCTCCTCGCTCGTCTGCCGCCAGTTGGCCGTGTCGAGCGCCTGCTGGTTCGCCCAGGACGAGAGGATCGAGATGACCCCGAGCACGGAGGCGACGACGATGATCAGCCAGACGACGGCGCGCCGCCCGAAGCGGGGCTTGCCGGGCGCTCGCGTGGCGGCGGCGGTGGGAGGGGTGCCCTCGGGGGGGTCGGTCGTGGCGCTCATGGTGGGTCCTTCGGTCGGGATCAGCCGCCGCCTGCCAGGCGCGCGCGCAGCACGTGGTACGTCCACCCCTGGTACAGGAGGACGACGGGAAGCAGCACGGCGCCGACGACCGTGATGACGGTCAGCGCGTAGTGCTCGGTCGCGGCGCCCGTCACGGTCAGGCTGTTGGCGAAGCCGGGGTCGGATACGAGCACGCGCGGATAGAGGCCCGTGAAGAGGGTCGCGACGGTCGCGACGGCGGCGACGCCGGTGGCCACGAAGGCCCACCCCACGCGCCCGCTGCGCACGAGCACCGCGCACGCGACGACGGCGACGGCGCCCAGGACCGCAGGGACGAGCGGGCCGGCGACGCCGCGCTCGTTGCCGTCGACGGCGACGGCGACCGTCCATGCCAGGAAGGCGGCGACGACGACGACGGCGGGGACGCTGAGCCGCCGTGCGGCGGCGCCCGCGCGCGCCCCCAGCTCGCCGTGGGTGCGCAGCGTCAGGAACGTCGCGCCGTGCAGCGCGAACAGCAGCACCGTCGCGAGCCCGGCGAGCACGGTGTAGCCGCTGAAGAGGTCGAGGAACGTGCCGGTGAAGACGCCCTTGTCGTCCAGCGGGAGGCCGTGCAGCAGGTTCGCGAGCGCGACGCCCCAGAGGAACGGCGCCCCCACGCTGCCGACGGTGTTCGCCCACTGCCACGCCGTCCGCGCGCGGGGGCTCGCGCTGCGTTCGCGCCACTCGAAGGAGACGACGCGCACGATCAGGCAGACCAGGATGAGCAGGAGCGCCAGGTACAGCGCCGAGAACATCGTCGCGTACCACGCCGGGAAGGCGGCGAACGTCGCCCCGGTCGCCACGACGAGCCAGACCTCGTTGCCGTCCCAGACCGGGCCGATCGTGCCCAGCATCGCGTTGCGGTCCTCCTCGTCGCGCCCCACCCATGGCAGCAGCATCCCGACGCCGAAGTCGAACCCCTCGAGCAGGAAGTATCCGGCCCACAGGAACCCGATCAGGCAGAACCAGACGGTCGCGAGCGTCATCTCAGAAGCTCATGGCCGGCACCGGGGGATCCTCGCTGGGCAGCGCAGAGGGCGGGTCGAGGCGCGCGAAGCGGCGCATGAGGACGACGTCGACCACGGCGAGCGTCCCGTAGAGGAGGAAGAACACGCCGAGGCTGATCCCGAGCGTCGTCGAGCTGACGTTCGGCGAGTTGGCTTCGGACGTCTTCAGGAGACCCCAGACGATCCATGGTTGGCGTCCCATCTCGGTGAGGACCCACCCGGCCATCGCCGCGACGAACGGGAACGCCGTCGCCACGACCGCGGTCCACAGGAACCAGCGGGCGCGCTCCAGGCGCTTCGTGCGGTACAGCCACGCCCCGGCGAGCGCGACGAGCACCATGAGCGCGCCGAGGTACGCCATCACGCGCATGCCCCAGTAGGCGGGCTCGACGGGCGGCATGTAGTTGCCGGGACCGAACTGGCCCTGCTCCTGCTGCTGGAGCGGGTTGAGCCCCTCGACCTTGCCGCTCCAGGTGCCCGTGGCGAGGATGGACAGCAGGTGCGGGACCTCGATGTCGAAGCTCGGCTTCTGGTCGTCGACGGAGAAGCCGCCGATCTGGAACAGGGAGAAGCTCGCCGGCTGCTCGGTGTTCCACAGCGCCTCCGCCGCCGCGATCTTCATCGGCTGGTAGTCGGTGCTCGCGGTCGCGAAGCTGCTGCCGACGATCATGTTGCCGATCGTGGCCGGCACGGCGACGATGAGCGCGAGCGCGGCCGCGCGGCGGAACACGTCGACGTTGCGGCCGCGGGCGAGGTGCCAGCAGCTCACGCCGAGCACCACGAGCGCGCCGGTCGTCACCCCGACGAACATGGTGTGCGTGAACGCGTAGATGGCGAACCGGCTCGTGAGCAGGTCCCAGACGTTCGTGAGCTGCGCCTCGCCGTTGCGCACCGTCGAGCCGACCGGGTGCTGCATCCACGAGTTCGCGACGAGGATGAAGTAGCCGGACATCCACGTGCCGGCTGCGACGAGCCAGATCGTCGCGAGGTGCACGCGCGCCGACAGCCGGTCCCACCCGAAGATCCAGAGGCCCAGGAACGTCGCCTCCAGGAAGAACGCGGCGAGGCCCTCGATCGCCAGCGGCGCCCCGAAGACGCCCCCGACGTACGCCGAGTACACCGACCAGTTCATGCCGAACTGGAACTCCTGCACCAGCCCGGTCGCGACGCCGATGGCGAAGTTGATGAGCAGGAGCGCCCCGAAGAACTTCGTCAGGCGCAGCCACGCGTCAACGCCGGTCCGGTACCAGGCGGTCTGCATGATCGCGACGAGCGGCGTGAGCCCGAGCGTCAGCGGCACGAACAGGAAGTGGTAGAGCGAGGTCGTCGCGAACTGCGCCCGTGCCAGGTCGACTGTCGTGACGGCGAGCGTCGTCATGGCGACGGCGACGGCGCCCGGTCCTCGTCCCAGTCGATCTGGGCGGCGTCGGCTCGGTCGAGCACCTGCGGGCCGCGTGCGGAGGAGAAGTTGTCCCACCCCCAGGCGACGAACGCGTCGATCCGGTTGCGCACGCCCAGCATGAGCGCCGAGTGCACGCCGAGCCAGGCGGAGAACGCGACGACGCCGTGCAACTCGTGGCGGTGCGCGCCGACCTCGGCGATGGCGGCGCCACGGCCGATCATCGCCATGATGCCCTTGTCGTGGTAGTGGAAGGGCTTGGCGTGATCGCCGCGCGCGACGGCGCGGATGTTGTCCGCCGCCCACGCGCCACTCTGGAGCGCGACGGAGCCGAGCCCGGGCAGCGCGCCGCCGTCCGGGCCGGGGATGTTCGCCACGTCCCCCACGGCGTAGACGCCGGGCAGCCCCTCGACGGTCAGGTCGGGCTGGACGTCGATCCGGCCTCCGCGCCCGTGCGGCAGGGCGTCGTCCGCCGTGGCGGCGGGCGCCATGATGCCCCCGCCCCAGACGACGCAGCGGGTCCTGATCGTCGTGCCGTCGCCGAGCGCGACATGGCCAGGCCCGACCTCCGTCACCGCGACCCCGAGGTGCAGACGCACGCTCTTGCGCTCGAGCACCTTCGAGACGTAGTCGTGCGCGCGGTCGGAGAACGGCGCCAGCAGCGTCGTCCCATGGTCGACGAGGTGCACCTGCGCGGCCGTCACCGCGAGGTGGTGGTACTCCTTCGTCATCGTCTCGTTGATGAGGTCGGCGAGCGCTCCGGCGAGCTCCACGCCGGTCGGGCCGCCGCCGACGACCACGAAGTTGAGGGCACCCTGCGCGATGAGCGACGGATCGTTGTCGGCGTCCTCGAAGATCCCGAGGATCCGCGAGCGCAGGCGGATCGCGTCATCGAGCGAGTACAGCGGGAACGTGTGCTCCTCCGCTCCCTCGGTGCGGAAGAAGTTCGGCCGCGATCCGGCGGCCAGCACCAGCACGTCGCCGGCGACGCGGAGGCCGTCGGTCGTCGTGACGGCGTGACCGGCCAGGTCCAGCGACTCCACCTCGCCGAGCACGATGTCGACGTCCTGATCGTCGACGAACAGCTTGCGCAGCGAGTAGGCGATGTCACTCGGGGCGAGCTGCGACGTGGCCACCTGGTAGAGCAGCGGCTGGAACTGGTGGTAGTTGTTGCGGTCGACGAGCGACACGCGCACGTCGTCGTGCTTGGCCAGCTCCCGCGCGCAGCCCACGCCGCCGAACCCGCCGCCCAGGATGACGACGTGCAGCCGGTCGTCACCCGACATGGGTCGACTCGTGCCGGTTGCGCGCGCAGCCCATGCGCGCGAGGAGGTGGTCGCCGACGCGCAGCCCGTTCGCCATCGCGGTCAGCGCCGGGTTCACGGCGCCGATGCTCGGGAAGCAGCTCGTGTCGACGACGTAGAGGTTGTCGACCTCGTGCGCCTTGCAGTCGGTGTCGAGGACGGAGCCGGCCGGGTCGGCGCCGAAGCGGCAGGTGCCGGCCTGATGGGCGACCCCGGCGACAGGGATCTCGTTCTTGAGGTAGGCGTGGCGCGGGATGAGGTGGTCGGGGTGCATCCCGAGGTGCCCGAGCATCCCCTTGAGCTCGTGCATGAGCCGCTTCTTGGGGACCTCGTTGCTCTCCGTGTACGCGATCCGGATGCTGCCGTCGTCGCGCAGCGACACGCGGTTGTCCGCCCGCGGGAGGTCCTCGGTCGACAGCCAGAAGTCGACGGCGTGGCGGGCGACGTTGTCGAGGGTCCGCTCCGGTGCGAGCCGGGTCTCCAACGGCTTCTCCCCGCGGTACATCTCCGCAGAGGACTTCCCGACCATCTGGATGTTCCCGAGCGGGTAGTCGACGTCGTCGGTGCCGAAGTAGAAGTCGTTCAGGCCGAGCGTCTTCTGGAAGACCGTCGGGTTCGGCTCCTTCGAGAGCGCCAGGACGGCCTGGCTGTTGTGGAACATGTAGTTGCGCCCGACCTGGTCGGAGCCGTTGGCCAGGCCGTTGGGATGCGTCTCCGACGCCGACGCCAGCAGCAGCTTCGCGCTGTTCGCGGCGCCGCAGGAGACGACGACGAGGTCGGCCGAGTAGGTCTCCTGGACGCCGCCGTGGTCGACGACGACGCCGGTGACCGACGTGCCGGCCGGATCGGTCTCCAGTCGCACGGCCAGGGCGTTGGTGAGCAGCGTGACGTTGTCGTGCTCGAGCGCGGGACGCACCCCGAGCACCTCGGCGTCGGACTTCGCGTGGACGAGGCACGGGAAGCCGTCGCACGTCGCGCAGCGGACGCACGCGCTGTCGTGCATGTCGAGCTCGTTGAGCATGACGCCGCAGGGGGCGTGGAACGGGGTCCGCCCGATCGCCTCGAGGTCGTCGGAGAGCTGCTGGATACGCGGCTCGTGGCTCACCGCCGGGTGCGGGTAGGGCGAACTGCTCGAGGGCTCGGTCGGGTCCTCGCCGCGCGCGCCGTGCACGTGGTAGAGCTGCTCGGCGAGCGTGTAGTACGGCTCGAGCTCGTCGTAGGAGATCGGCCAGGCCGGTGACACGCCGTCGTGGTGGCGAAGCTCGCCGAAGTCCTCCCGGCGCAGCCGGTACAGCGCCGCGCCGTAGAGCTTCGTCGCCCCGCCGACGTAGTAGTGCACCTGTGGCTGGAAGGGCTTGTCGTGCTCGTCGTACCAGGTGTCCTGACTGGTGTAGCGACCGTCGACGAACACGTCGTGGGCCGACCAGTTCGCCGGCTCGCGACGCAGCCAGTCGCCGCGTTCGAGCAGCAGGATCCGCTTTCCGGACGGTGCGAGGTGGCGCACGAGCGTCCCCCCGCCTGCGCCGCTGCCGATCACGATCACGTCGTAGGACGTCATGAGAGCTCCGCCAGTCGTTCGGCGAGGATGATCCGGCCCGCGGCCTCGATGAGCGCGAGGTGCGAGAAGGCCTGCGGGAAGTTGCCCAGGTGACGGCTCGTCGCGACCTCGAACTCCTCCGCGTACAGGCCGAGCGGCGAGGCCTCGCGCAGGAGGCGCTCCATGAGGTCGCGCGCCCGCGCCGTCTCGCCGATGATCGCCAGGGCCGAGACGAGCCAGAACGAGCAGATGAGGAACGTCCCCTCCTTGCCCGACAGCCCGTCGTCGGTCTCCCCCGTGCGGTAGCGCAGGACGAAGCCGTCCTCGGTCAGCTCGTCCGCGATCGCCAGGACGCTCGCGCGCAGCCGCGGGTCGTCGCCGGGCAGGAACCCGAACAGCGCCGCGAGCAGGGTCGACGCGTCGAGCGCGTCCGTGTCGTAGTGCTGCCGCAGGACGCCGCGGTCGTCGACGCCGTGCTCGAGGATGTCGGCGCGGATCTCCTCGGCCAGCTCACCCCACGTCGTCTGCAGATCGGGGGCGCCGCGGATGCCGGCGAGCTTGGCCGCGCGGTCCAGCGCGATCCAGCACATGAGCTTGGAGGACACGTAGTGCTGCGGTGCGCCACGCGCCTCCCAGATCCCCTGGTCGGGCTCGCGCCAGACACGCGTCGCCCCCTCGGCCTGGGACTGCACGAGCGGCCACAGCCTCCGCGGCAGCCGCTGGCTGCGCCTGGTGTGGAGCAGGATCGAGTCCAGCACCGCCCCGAACACGTCGTTCTGGCGCTGGTCGAACGCGCCGTTGCCGATCCGCACCGGGTGCGCGCCCTCGTAGCCGGAGAGCTCGTCGCGCGTGGACTCGGTGAGGTCGCGCCGGCCGTCGACGCCGTACATGATCTGCAGCGAGCCGTCGGCGTTGGGCTCCAGGTCGGCGACGAACTGCATGAACTCGTCGGCCTCCCAGTCGAGGTTGAGCCAGTGGAGCGCCTGCAGCGTGAACGTGGAGTCGCGCATCCACGTGTAGCGGTAGTCCCAGTTGCGCTCGCCGCCCGGGGTCTCCGGCAGCGAGGTCGTCGCGGCCGCCACGGTCGCACCGGTGGGCATGTACGTGAGGCCCTTGATCGCCAGTGCCGAGCGCTGGATCGGCTCGCGCCAGCGGTGGTCGGGGAGACGCGCCCGGTCGAGCCACTCGCGCCAGAACGTCGTCGTCGCGACGATCGCGGCGTCGGCCTGGTCCACGTCGGCCGGCGACGCCAGCCCCTCCGCCCACGACAGCGAGCAGTACGCCCGCTCGCCCTTGCGCATCACGTGGCGGGCACGCGCGCGGTTGCCCTCGATGCCGACCGCCAGGTCGGTCTGCAGGCGGATCGTCGTCCCGGCGCCGGTCGCGTCGGCGACCTGGCGGGAGCCGCCGACGAGCGACCACTCGGCGGGGGTGCGGCCGTAGTCGAACACCGGCTCGCACACGAGCTCGAGCTCGACGCTCCCCTCGATGCACTCGACCGTCCGCACGAGGAGGTGCTCGGCATCCTCGTCGGCCGGCGGCCGCGTGTGCGGCGTGATCGTGTCCTCCTGGTGGTTCGGGCCCATCACGAGGGCGTCGCGCACCACGAGCCAGCCGGTCGTCGTGTGCCATGTGGTCGTCAGGACGTTCGTCCCCGGCACGTAGGAGCGCGCCGCCGGGGCGTTGATGCCGAAGGGTCCGAAGCGGAACGATCCCGCGCCGCGGTCAAGGAGCGTGCCGAACACGCTCGCGGCGTCGAAGCTGGGGACGCAGAGCCAGTCGATCGAGCCGTCCGGGGCGACCAGGGCCGCCGTGTGGCAGTCCGACAGGAACGCGTAGTCGGCGATCGGCGGGAACGGCGAGAGTGGCATGAGGCTCGGGGAGCGATGCTCGGTGGGCGCGGTCATGACGCCACCCACGGCTCGTGCCAGCGTCCGTGGCCCGCGACGACGGAGTCCGCGGCCTGCGGACCCCACGAGCCGGGCTCGTAGGAGTGCACCGGCGGCGGGGAGGTGACGAGCGGGTCCATGATCCGCCACGTCTCCTCGACGCTGTCCTGGCGCTTGAAGCGCGTGCTGTCGCCGAGCATCGCCGCGTGGAGCAGGACCTCGTACGGGGTCGCCGCCTCGCCGCCCTGGTCGGCGAACTCGAGGTCCATGTGCACCTGCTCGGGGTCCGCTACGTCGTCGCCGCGCTGGGCCTCGAAGAGGAGGCGGACACCCGTCGTGGGGTCGAGCTTGATCACGAGCTGGTCGGCCTCCGGCGCGCGTGACCCGTGGCGGTGGAAGCCCATCCTCGGCGGCGTGTGGAACACGAGCCGCAGCTCGGTCTGGGTGATCGGCAGCAGCTTGCCGGTCCGGATGAAGAACGGCACGCCGGTCCAGCGCCAGTTGTCGATCTCGAGCCGCATCGCGGCGTACGTCTCGGTCGTGGAGTCGGGCTTGACCCCGTCGATGTCGCGGTAGCCGTCGTACTGGCCGCGGACGTAGTGCGCGGGATCGGCTGCGGGCATCGCGTGGAACAGCGAGTGCAGCGCGTCCTTGAGCGCTGCCGGATCGCGGCCGGCGGGCGGCTCGATCGCGGCCGCGGCGACGACCTGCATGAGGTGGTTGACGACGACGTCGCGCAGGGCGCCGACCGGGTCGTAGAAGTGGCCGCGATCGGCGACGCCGAAGCTCTCCGCCATCGTGATCTGCACCGACGCGACGTGGCTGCGGTTCCACACGGGCTCGAACAGGGTGTTCGCGAACCGCAGGTAGAGCGTCTCGGCGATGCCCATCTTCCCGAGGAAGTGGTCGATCCGGTACAGCTGGGACTCGTCGAGGTGCTCGTGCATGTCGTCGTTGAGCTGCCGCGCGGACGCGAGGTCGTGCCCGAAGGGCTTCTCGACGACGACACGGGCGTTCTCGATGAGGCCGGCCCCCGCGAGCCCCTTCACCACCGTGCCGAACAGGAACGGCGGGATCTCGAGGTAGTAGACCGGGCTCCGCTTCCCGTCGAGCACCCTGGCGAGGCGCTCGAACGTCTCGGGATCGGAGAAGTCGCCGGAGACGTAGGACAGCCGCGCGGCGAACCGCGCGAAGACGTCCTCGTCGATCGACTCCCCGGTTCCCTCGATCGCACTGCGCGCATGCGCGCGCAGGTCCTCGAGGGACCAGTCGTCGACGGCCACGCCGACGATCGGACAGGTCAGGAGGCCCCGGTGCTCGAGGCGGTAGAGCGATCGGAAGGTCATGACCTTCGCGAGATCGCCGGTGATGCCGAAGGAGACGAAGACGTCCGCCGGCTGCTGCGCTGCGGTGGTCATCGCAGACGATGCTCGTCCCGTCGGCCCCTCGCAGCATCACCCGATGCGTATGAACGTGCTCTCGCGAGCCGCGTCCAAGCTGCGCGCATGCTGATCACACCCATCCCCGCGCCCGGGAAGGGCGAACCCTCGGTCGCCGTCCGCATCATGGGCTGGCTGACGGTGCTGTTCCTCATGTCGGTGCCGCGGCTGATCCTGGTCGGCATGTGGATCTTCGGCGGTCTCGTCGGCAAGGCGATCGACAGCACCGCCCTCCGCGTCCTCGGGTTCCTGCTGCTGCCGACCACCACGTTGACGTACGCGATCATGTGGAGCGTGAACTCCGAGCCAGTGGCCGGCGCGCAGTGGATCGTCGTCGGCATCGCGTTCATCGTCGACATCGGGATCTGGGCGAGCGTGAAGCTGCTCAGCCGCTGAGGCCGGATGGGCGGCCTCTCCTCCGACGAGGTCCTCCTCGGGCTCGGGCTGGTCGTCGTCCTGGCGATCGGCTCGCAGCTGGTCGCGCGGCTCGCGGGGCTGCCGGCCATCGTCGTGCTGCTGCCGGTGGGTTTCGTCGCCGGGGTCCTCACCGACACCGTGCAGCCGGAGGTGCTGCTCGGCCAGATCTTCCAGCCGTTCGTCTCGCTCGCGGTGGGCGTGATCCTCTTCGAGGCCGGCCTGCGGCTCTCGCTGGAGGAGATCGAGCCGCGGATCCGCCTCCTCGTCGGCCGGCTCGTCGGTGTCGGCGTCCTCGTGACGTTCGTCGGCGTCGCGGTCGCGGTCTGGCTGCTCGTCGACGGCGTGAGCACCCAGGCCGCGCTCGTCCTCGGCGCCATCCTCGTCGTGTCGGGCCCCACGGTCGTGCTGCCGCTGCTGGCCTACGCCCGGCCGGCGGGGCGCATCCGGTCGCTCGTGACGTGGGAGGGCGTGCTCGTCGATCCCGTCGGCGCGCTACTCGGCGTCGTCGTGTTCCACGCCGTCCTGGCCGACAAGCACGGATGGCGACCCGGCGAGATGCTGGCCAGCATCGCGGTCGGCGCCGCGGTCGGCGCCGTCGCCGCCGCGATCCTGTGGCTCCTGCTCGAAGAGACGCAGCGCACCGCGCCGCGGCAGGCGGTGCCGGCGGTGCTCATGATGGTCACGGCCGCGCTGGTCGGGGCCGACCTCCTACGCGACGACGCCGGGTTCGTCGCCGTGACGCTCATGGGGATGATCCTCGCCAACCAGCGGCGGATCGACGTGTCGCTCACGCTCGAGTTCCAGGGGACGCTGGTCCAGCTGCTCATCGGGATCCTCTTCGTCCTCATCGCCGCCTCGGTGACGCCGTCGGCCGTCGAGTCCGTGCTCCCGGGCGCGCTGCTCGTCGTCGCCGCGATGGCGTTCGTGATCCGCCCGCTGGCCGTGGCGCTCGCGACGTGGCGGTCGGACCTCACGATCCGCGAGCGCGCGTTCATCGCCTGGATGGCCCCGCGCGGCATCGTCGCCGGTGCGACCGCCTCCGCGTTCGGGCTGGGCCTCACCCAGGCGGGCATCCCTGGCGGCGACGACGTGCTGCCGATCGCGTTCGTGGCGATCTTCTGCACCGTCGTCCTCTACGGGCTGACCGCCGCGCCGGTCGCGAGGCTGCTCGGCATCGCCGGTCCCCGCGGCACGACGGTGCTCGTCGTCGGAGGCGGGCCGTTCGCGCGCGAGGCGGCGGCCGCGCTGCAGCGCGCGGGGGTCCGCGTGCGGCTGTGGGCCGGCAACCCCGACGAGCAGGCCGCCGCCCGGGCCATGGGGCTGGAGGCCGACCGCGGCAGCATGATGCACGGCGCGCTGACCCGCGAGGCGGAGCTCGAGGAGATCACCGACGCGCTCCTCCTCTCGCGCAACGACGACTTCAACGCGCTCGCGGCCGCCGAGCTGCGCGTCGAGCTGGGGCACGGCCACGTGTTCCGCGCGGCGAGCGACCTCGACCACGGTGACTTCGCCCCGGTGCCCGGCGAGGCGGGCATCATCGCCGACGGCGTCCCGAGCTCGGCCGAGCTGAACCGCTACGTGACGGAGGGCTGGCAGCTCGTCGAACGCGAGGACGGCGACGGGCTCGCGCTCTTCGTGATCGGCCCGGACGGGGCGATCCGCGTCGCGACGGACGACTCGGGCCTCCAGGCCGGGCCGGACGAGCGGCTCATCGTGCTCGCGCCAGCCGACGCTGCACGATGAGCGCCGCGCTGCCCCCGGCGATCAGCATCGCGACGTTGATGACGAGGACGAGCAGCGCACCAGCGGCCTTCGAGGCCTCGCCCACGCCGATCGCGACCCCGAGGTAGGCCGAGGCGGGGATCGTCGTCACCGAGATCGCGACGCCGACCGCCGCGCTGGCACGGGTCTCGAGCGCGAGCATGCCGGCCACCCCTGCGGAGAGGGCGACGAAGACCGTGGAGATGTTGACCGTCGACAGGCCCTGCAGTCCACCCTCGCCGATCTCGAACCCGTCCGGCAGCAGGCCGAGCCCGTTGAGCACGAGCGTCAGTACGGCGGCCACGGCGAAGCTCACCACCAGGCCGAGCTGGAGCGTCGCCATCGCCCGCCATGCCAGCCGCCAGCGGTGCAGGACGAGCCCGGTGCAGGTCGCCGTGATCGGGAGGATGTCGGGGCTGACGGCCATCGCCCCGACGATGAGGATCGAGTTGTGCTCGATGACGCCGAATGCCGCGATGACCCCGGCGATCGTCATGAGGACGAGGTAGCGCGCGAGCGGGCGGGCGTTGTTGCCGGCCTGGCTGAGCAGGTCGGCCCAGACGATGTTCGTGATCCCCTCGAGATGCGCCGAGGGGCCGATCGACTCCAGCCGCAGCAACAGGATGTCCGGGGACGGGATGCCGAGCTCGCGCATCGCCTCCAGCGCCGGGTCGGCCGCGTCCGTGTCGAGGTCGGCGGTCACGAGCGCGGTGCCGCCGTCGGCGTCCTCCGCGCGGAGCACGCTGCGCGCGCCGGGGATCTCGCGGAGCCTGCGCGCCACGGCGACCGACCTCGTCACATCGCCGGAGACGCGCAGCTGCAGCACGCGCGGACGCTACATCTGTGCGGCGGGCGTCGCGGCGTCCCCGTCGGGATCGAGCGCGTCGAGCGCCGCCTCGAGGCGGTCGAGCTCGTCGCGGAGTGCCTGGTAGCCGGTGAGCTCCTCGCGGAGCGCGTCGATGCGCGTCCGGAGGCTGCCGGCGATCTCGTGGGCGGTGGAGGTGTCTGCCATGACCGGCAAGGTACCTACGCTGGTGGGCGGATGGCGGCTCCCACGCAACCGATCGGCGAGGAGGCGCTCGCGCTCCTGCGCGAGTTGGCCGGGCCCGATGCGACGTTCCGCGAGCACCAGCTCGAGGCGGTGAACGACCTCGTGGAGGATCGGCGCCGCGTGCTCTGCGTGCAGCGCACCGGGTGGGGCAAGAGCGCCGTCTACTTCCTCGCCACGTCGCTGCTGCGCCGTCGCGGCGCCGGCCCGACCGTCCTCATCTCCCCGCTGCTCGCGCTCATGCGCAACCAGATCGATGCCGCCCGCCGCCTCGGCATCCGCGCGGTGACGGTCAACTCGACGAACCGTGACGACTGGGACCGCGTCCGCGACCTGCTGGCTGCGGACGAGGTCGATCTCCTGCTCATCAGCCCCGAGCGGCTGAACAACCCGCAGTTCCGCGAGCGGATGCTGCCGCTGTTCATCGAGCGGGTCGGGCTCCTGGTCGTCGACGAGGCGCACTGCGTCTCGGACTGGGGCCACGACTTCCGCCCGGACTACCGGCGGATCCGCGACGTCCTCGCCGCGCTGCCGCCCGACGTCGCCGTGCTCGGCACGACCGCGACCGCGAACGACCGCGTGGTCGCCGACGTGAGCGAGCAGTTCGAGGTCGGCGCCGACCCGTCGCGCCTCACCGTCTACCGCGGGCCGCTCGCGCGGGCGTCGCTGCGGCTGGAGGTCGTGTCGCTCCCCGCGGCCGGCGACCGTCTCGCCTGGCTGGCGACCTGGCTGCCGCAGATGCCGGGCTCGGGGATCGTCTACTGCCTCACGAAGCGCGACACCGAGCTCGTGGCGGAGTGGCTCGAGACGCAGGGGATCAGCGCGGTCGCCTACTCCGGCGAGGTGACCGACGAGGATCGCGTCGAGGCCGAGCGCCGGCTGCTGGCCAACGAGGTGAAGGCCGTCGTCGCCACGAGCGCCCTGGGCATGGGCTACGACAAGCCCGACCTCGGGTTCGTCGTGCACTTCCAGGCTCCGTCGTCGGCCATCGCGTACTACCAGCAGGTCGGCCGGGCCGGCCGCGGTGTCGCCGAGGCCCATGCGGTGCTGCTGCGCGGCCACGAGGACCGCCGGATCCAGGACTTCTTCATCGAGTCGGCGTTCCCGCCGCGCGACCTCGTCGAGCGGGTGCTCGAGCTCGTCGGCGCGGGCGGCGCGGTGAGCATCCCGTCGCTGCAGGCCGACGTGAACCTCGGTCGCGGGCGGCTCGAGGCGATGCTCAAGGTCCTCGACGTCGAGGGCGCGGTGCGCCGGGAGGGCTCCGGCTGGACCGCGACCGGCGAGCCGTGGGAGTACGACGCGGGGCGCTACGAGCAGGTCACGGCGCTGCGCCGGGCCGAGCAGGCGGCGATGCTCGCGTACGGCTCGGACGGGCGCTGCCTCATGCAGACGCTGCAGGACGAGCTCGACGATCCGCAGGCGGAGCCGTGCGGGCGGTGCGCCGTGTGCACCGCGCCGCGCTTCGACGGGCCGGTCGACGCCGTGCTCGCCCGCCGCGCGACCGCGCTCGTCCGCAGCCGTCCCGTCGTGTTGACCGTGCGCAAGCAGACGCCGCGGACGGCCGACGGGCCGGGCCGGAAGATCGGCCTGGAGCAGCAGCTGCAGGAGGGCAGGGCGCTCGGGCGCTCCGGTGACGGCGGGTGGGACGCGCTCGTGCGCGAGGGGCTGCGCGACGGCCGCTTCGCCGACGAGCTCGTGGAGGCGTGCGCCGACCTCGTCGCGCGCTGGCACCCGTCCCCGGCGCCGACGTGGGTCACGGCGATCCCGTCGCGGCGCTCCGGCGATCTCGTCCCCGACTTCGCCCGCCGCCTCGCCGCGGCGCTCGACGTGCCCTACGCGGACGTGCTCGAGCGGACCGGCGACAACCCGCCGCAGCGCGAGATGGAGAACTCGGCGCAGCAGGTCGCCAACGTCCGCGGGCAGTTCAGGATCACCGGCCCGCCGCCGGGCGGCCCCGGGCTGCTCGTCGACGACCTGCGCTTCTCGGGCTGGACCCTGGCGACGGTCGGGGCGCAGCTGCGCATGAAGGGCGCCGGCCCGCTGCACCCGCTCGTCCTGTCGCTCGCGGGGGCGTAGCGACGGTGGCCCAGAGCCGGCGCGTCCCCTACGTCGGCATGGCGGTGGAGGTCGTGCACCTCGGCCGGACCGACGAGAGCGTCATCGAGGAGGTCCGCGACGGCGGCCGCACGCTCGTGGTCGACGGGGCCACCTACTCGCTGCGGCGCCTCACGGGCGAGTACGTCGCCGACGGGCAGCCGTACTACGGCGTGCGGCTCGTGCTCGATCCTGATTAGCATCGGGGCGATGGAGAGAGAGACCGAGCTCGACGCCGTCGTCGTGGGTGCCGGGTTCGCCGGCCTGTACGCGCTGCACCGCCTCCGCGGCATGGGGCTGCGCGCGCGCGTGCTCGAGGCCGCCGACGGGGTCGGCGGCACCTGGTACTGGAACCGCTATCCGGGCGCGCGCTGCGACGTCGAGAGCCTCGACTACCAGTACTCGTTCTCCGACGAGCTGCTGCGCGAGTGGCGCTGGAGCGAGCGCTACCCCGCACAGGAGGAGATCCTCCGCTATCTCCGGCATGTCGCCGATCGCTTCGATCTGAATCGGGACATCTCGCTGAACACGCGCGTCACGGCGGCGGTCCTCGACGAGGCCTCCAGCACGTGGACGGTCACCACGGACACGGGCGCGGAGCTCACCGCGCGGCACGTGATCATGGCGACGGGGTGCCTCTCCGTGCCGAAGGAGCCCGAGGCGCCTGGCGCGGACACGTTCGCCGGGGAGATCCACCACACGGGTCGCTGGCCGCACGAGGGCGTCGACCTCACGGGCAAGCGCGTCGCGGTCATCGGGACCGGCTCGTCGGGCATCCAGTCCATCCCCGTCATCGCCGAGGAGGCGTCCGAGCTCACGGTGTTCCAGCGCACGCCGAACTTCAGCGCCCCGGCGTGGAACGGCCCGCTGGACCCCGAGACCGCGCGCGAGGTCGTCGACGGCTTCGACGAGCGGCGCCGCGCGATCCGCGAGTCCGTGACGAGCCTGCACTACCCGGCCAACGACAAGGGCGCCCTCGAGGTCTCCGACGAGGAGCGCGAGCGTGAGCTCGAGGCCCGCTACGAGGCGGGCGGGCTGAACATGGTCGGGGTCTTCACGGACGTGATGATCGACCCGGCGGCCAACGAGCACGTCGCCGAGTTCTTCCGCCGCAAGATCCGCGAGCGCGTCGACGATCCGGCGGTCGCCGAGGCGCTCATCCCGCGCTCGCACCCGTGGGGCACGAAGCGCCCGTGCGTCGACACGGAGTACTACGAGACCTTCAACCGCGACGACGTGACGCTCGTCGACCTCCGGTCCGAGCCGCTGGAGGAGATCGTCGCCGAGGGCGTGCGCACCCGGGAGCGGACGTACCCCGTCGACGTGATCGTGTTCGCGACCGGCTTCGACGCGATGACCGGCGCCGTGAACGCGATCGACATCCGCGGCCGCGACGGCGCCGTGCTGCGCGACGCGTGGGCCGGCGGCCCGCGGACCTACCTCGGGATCGGCCTCGCCGGGTTCCCCAACCTGTTCCTCGTCACGGGACCGGGCAGCCCGTCGGTGTTCAGCAACATGGTCGTGTCGATCGAGCAGCACGTCGACTGGATCACGGATGCCATCGGGCACCTGCGCGACGAGGGCCTGGAGAGCATGGAGCCGACCGCCGAGGCGCAGGACGCCTGGGTGGCGCACGTCGCGGAGGTCGCGGACTTCACGCTCATGACGCAGGCTGACTCCTGGTACATGGGCGCGAACGTTCCCGGCAAGCCGCGGGTGTGCATGCCCTACCTCGGCGGCGTCGGGCCCTACGCCCAGCGCTGCCGGGAGATCGCCGACGCGGGCTACGAGGGGTTCGCCCTGGCCTGACGCCTCAGCCCCACACGAGCCGCACCGCGTGCAGCCCGAACGTCACCGCGTCACCCGCGCGCAGGCGGGCGTCCGTGACGACGCGGCCGTGCGCGTGCGTCCCGTTGCGCGAGCCGAGGTCGCGGATGCGGCACGCGTCGGCGTCGACCTCGAGCTGCGCGTGGCGGCGTGAGACCGTCGGATCGGCGAGGACGATCGCGCACCCCGGGTCGCGGCCGACGAGCACCGGGCCTGCCCCCACGTACGCGTTCAGATCCAGGTCGACTCGCGGGGGCGCCGTCACCGCCGGGCTGGCACCGCCCTCGATGAGCAGCGCCCACGACGGGTGCGCGGCGCTCGGGATCACCGCCGGCATCTCCTGCGTGTCGGCGCGGAGCACCCGGCCCAGGCGCTCCTCCACCGCCGCGGGCTCCTCGTAGCCGGCGGCGAAGCGCTGCTGCAGGACCGGGTCGACCACGTCAGCCTCCGAGCATCGGCGACGGCGGGATGCGCGTCTGGCCCTGCACGGCGTCGATCCGCATGAGCAGCTCGTCGGGGAAGCACCAGCACCAGTTCTCGCGCGGCTCGAGCGATCGGATGATCGGGTGCTGCGTCTCCCCGGCGTGCTTCGTCGCGTGCCTGTTGGGCGAGTCGTCGCAGCAGCCGACGTGCCCGCACTCCAGGCAGATGCGCAGGTGCAGCCACGGGGTGCCGTCGCGGAGGCACTCCTCGCAGCCGTCGACCGACTCGGGGAGCTGCGTGACGCGGACGTGGTCGAGGTGGGTGCACTCAGGCATGGGCGGGCTCCTGGGTCTGCTTGATCGGCAGCCGCACGCGGAACTCGGTGCGGCCCGGTTCTGAGTCGACGGTCAGCGATCCGTCGTGGCGGTCGACGACGATCTGGTACGCGGTCGCGAGCCCCAGACCAGTGCCCTTGCCGACGTCCTTCGTGGTGACGAACGCGTCGAACACGCGGTTGCGGACATCGGGCGGGATACCGGGCCCGTCGTCGGCGACGTGCACCTCGACGCAGCCGCCGTCGAGCAGCGTCGTGATCGTGATGGTGCCGTCCTCGCCGAGCGCGTCGATCGCGTTGTCGAGCAGGTTCGTCCACACCTGGTTGAGCTGGGAGCCGCGGACCGTCATGCGCGGGAGGTCGGCGTCGTAGTCGCGGACGACGGCGATCCGGGTGTGCTTGAGCTTGTGGCCGAGGATCGTGAGCGTCGACTCCAGGCCCTCGCGGATGTCGATCTCCTGGAGCTCCCCGCGGTCCATGTACGCGTAGGACTTCACGGCGCCGACGAGGTCGGACATCCGGCGCGTGGACTCCTGGAGGTCGGCGGCGAGGGACTGCGCCGACAGCGACGCGGCGATCCAGCGCAGCGCCGGGTCGGCCGCCGCCGGGCCGGCGGTCTCGACGACGCGCTCGACCCAGGCCTCGTCGACGCCGGCGGCGGCGAGCGCATCGGCGTAGCGCCACGCCTCGTTGACGCCCCGGTCCTCCAGGCACTCCAGGAGCGCCTCCTCCGCGTCCGCGATGCCGAGTGCGTCGACCGACGTCCGTGCGGCCATGCCGTCCATCGCCTCGCGCTGGAGGCCGATGAGCACCGCCGCCTCCTCGCGCTCCAGGCCGGCGTCGACGAACGACGCGACCGCGCCGGTGACGGCCTGCATGGCCTCCTCGAGCTGCGCGGCGGCGCGGCGCGCGGCCGCCGCCGGGTTGTTGAGCTCGTGCGTGAGACCCGCGGCCATCTGCCCGAGCGCGGCGAGCCGCTCGCGGTCGTTCTCCACGCCGTTGACGAAGTCCGCGACGCGCTGCACGGCGCCCATGACCCGACGGTGCACCGCCGGGTGTTCGAAGGCGAGACGCCGGAAGTCCTCCGGGCGGATGCAGGCGATGCGGCAGTCGGTCTCCGTGCGCAGCCGGACGCGGAGCGAGTCGCCGGTGAGCGCGGAGATCGCGCCCATCCACGTCGGCGCCTCCTGGCGGTGGACGGGCTCCTCGGTCGCGCCGTGGACCGAGAGCGTCCGGACCACGCCCTCCAGCAGCAGCTGCAGACCGGGCGGCTGGAGTCCCTGCTCGGCGACGACGACGCCCGGCCCGACGTCGCGCACCGTCGCCACCGCCGCCCACTCGCCCAGCTCGTCGTCGTCGAGCTCGTCGAAGAGGTCGATCGGGCGCAGGTCGGCGACGGTGACCTGCGTCATCCGTCGACCAGGTACTGGTGGACGAGCGACACCGACATCGAGCCCTCCCCGACGGCGCTCGCGACGCGCTTGATCGACCGCGCTCGCACGTCCCCGGCCACGAAGACGCCGGGCACCGTCGTCTCGAGCAGGTAGGGATCGCGCGGCAGCGGCCAGCCCGCGTCCTTCGCGTCGAGACCGGCGAGGATGAAGCCGCGCTCGTCGCGCGCGACGACGTCGCGCAGCCAGTCGGTGCGCGGCCGCGCCCCGATGAACACGAAGCAGGCGTCCGCCGGGAGGTCCTCCTGGCCGTCGGGCCCCTCCACACGCAGGGCGGAGAGGCGTCCGTCCCCCTCCGCGGCGATCGCGGTCGTGCCCGTGCGGACCTCGATGTTGGGCAGGTTGCCGATCTGCTCGATGAGGTAGTGCGACATCGAGTCCTCGAGCGTGCGCCGCACGAGGATCGTCACCCGGTGCGCGTACTCGCTGAAGTAGACCGCCGCCTGCCCCGCGGAGTTCGCGCCGCCGATCACGACGACGTGCTGGTCGCGGCAGGAGCGGGCCTCGGTCATCGCCGCGCCGTAGTAGACGCCCGCTCCCGTGAGCTCCTGGAACCCGGGGGTGTCGAGCTGGCGGTAGGACACGCCGGAGGCCACGAGCACGCAGTTCGCGCTCAGCTCGCCGCCGCCGCTGAGCGCGACGACGCGCCCGGCGCCCTCGACGCGCAGCGCCTCGGCGTCGCGGACGGTGAGCAGCTCGGCCCCGAGCCGGCGCGCCTGGTCGGTCGCGCGCCGGGCGAGGTCCGACCCGGTGAGCCCTGTCGGGAAGCCGAGGTAGTTCTCGATGCGGCTGGACTGGCCGGCCTGCCCGCCGGGCGCCTCGCGCTCGACGAGCACCGTCTTGAGCCCTTCCGACGCCCCGTACACGGCGGCCGCCAGCCCGGCGGGACCGCCGCCGACGATGACGAGGTCGTAGTGGTCGGCTGCCGGTGTGCCGGTGACGCCGAGGCGCTCGGCCAGCTCCAGGATCGTCGGGCGCTCGACGATCGAGCCGTCCTCCAGCAGCGCGACGGGCAGCCGATCGTCGGCGACGTTCGCGACGGTGAGCAGCTCGCGCGCCTCGCCGTCGCGCTCGACGTCGAGGAACCGCCCCGGGATGCGGTTGCGGGCCAGGAAGTCGCGCAGGTCGTGGGACTCCTTCGAGAAGCGGTGGCCGATCACGCGCACCCCGCCGATCGTGAGCACCGAGCCGGCCTGCCAGTCCCCCAGCAGGTCCTCGACGACCGGGTAGAGCTCCTCCTCCGGCGGATCCCAGGGCTTGAGGAGGTAGTAGTCGAGCGAGGCCTTGTTGATCGCCGCGATCGCGGCGTCCGTGTCGGCGTAGGCGGTCAGGAGCACGCGCTTCGCATCGGGGAAGATGGTCCGAGCCTTCGTCAGGTACTCCGTGCCCTCCATCCCCGGCATGCGCTGATCGGCGATGAGGAGCGCGACCTGCTCGCCCCGCCGGCGGAGCTCGCTCAGCGTGTCGAGCGCCTCCGCGCCGGACGGCGCGCGCACGATCCGGTACTCCTCGCCGAAGCGCTTGCGCAGGTCGCGGGCGACGGCGGCGAGCACGGCCGGCTCGTCGTCGACGGCGACGATGGCGGGACGACGGACGGAGGGCGGCACGCCCGCCACGCTATCGAGCCCGTCCAGCCTGTTGACTGTGCGCATGCGGGACCCGGTCGTCATCGGCGTCGACGTTGGCACGACGGGCACGAAGGCGCTCGCGGTGACCCCTGGCGGGACGGTCGTCGGCCAGGGCCGCACCGCGACGCCGACCGAGCCCGAGGCGGTCGTCGCCGGAACCCTCGACGCGGTCCGCCAGGCCGTGGCATCGGCCCGCCGCCCCGTCGCCGGGCTCGCGCTGTGCGGCGCGATGCACAGCCTCGTCGGGCTCGACGCGGGCGCCGCGCCCGTCACGCCGCTGCTGACGTGGGCGGACGACCGCGCCGCCGAGCAGGCGGCCCGTCTGCGCGACCCCGCGCTCGCTCGTCGCACCGGGACGCCGATGCACCCGATGTCGCCGCTCGCGAAGCTCGTGTGGTGGCGTGAGCGCGAGCCGGAGACGTTCGCGTCGGTGCGCTGGTGGGGTGGCGTGAAGGAGCTCGTGCTGCACGCGCTGACGGGCGAGCTGCTCATCGACCACGGAACCGCCTCCGGCACCGGGCTGCGCAACCTGCACACGGAGGACTGGGACGAGGACGCGCTCGCGCTTGCCCGGCTGTCGGCGGAGCGCCTGCCGCGCCTCGTCGACGGCACCCATGCGGTGCCCCTCATCGCCGACGTCGGCCTCCCGGCGGGGACGCCGGTCGTCGTCGGCGGGGCGGACGGGCCGCTCGCCAACCTCGGGCTCGGCGCGATCCGGCCCGGCGACGTCGCCTGCTCGATCGGGACGAGCGGAGCCGTGCGCGCCGCCGTCGACGAGCCGTGGGTCGATCCCGCCGGCAGGACGTTCTGCTACGTCCTCGCCCCCGGCCGCTGGGTCGCGGGCGGAGCGACGAACGGCGGCGGCATCGTCCTCGAGTGGCTCCGCGACGCGGTCGCGCCCGACCTCGGGACGCCCCAGGCGCTGCTCGACGCCGCCGCGCAGGCTCCGCCCGGCAGCGACGGCCTGCTCTTCCTCCCGCACATCGTCGGAGAGCGGGCGCCGGAGTGGCTCGGAGGAGCCCGCGGCGCCTACCTGGGCCTCACGCGCGCGCACGGGCGCCCCCACCTGCTCCGCGCCGCGATCGAGGGCACGTGCCTGCAACTCGCGGTCGTGCTGGCAACGCTCGCGCCCGCCACGGGATCGGTGCGCGCGACGGGCGGGTTCGCCCGCAGCGCCCTCTGGCGCGCGATCCTCGCGGCCGCGATCGACCGCCCCATCGGCTTCGCCTCCTCCGCGGAGGGCTCGGGGTTCGGCGCCGCACTGCTCGGGATGACTGCGCTCGGCATCGCCGACTCGCTGGACGCCGCCGCCGACCTCGTCCGGATCACACACACGGAGGCGCCCGATCGCGGTGCCGCGGCGGCGTACGCGCGCGTCCTTCCGGCGTTCGCGGCCGCGCGGGAAGCCATCGCACCGATCGTGCAGTCGCTGCCCCATGCGGGTTGACCGGCGCGAGATCGCGGCCATCTTCGCCGGTGGCTTCGCGGGCGCCATGCTGCGCGCGCTGATCGAGGACCGGATCCCGCACGACGCGGACACATGGCCCTGGGCGACGTTCGCGGTCAACATCGCCGGCGCGATGCTGCTCGGCTGGCTCGTCACCCGGCTGCAGGAGCGACTCCCGCTGTCCACCTATCGCCGTCCGCTGCTGGGCACGGGCTTCTGCGGGGCGCTGACGACCTTCTCCACGATGCAGGTCGAGCTGCTCGACATGCTCGACGCCGGCAACACCGGGCTGGCGCTCGGGTACGCGGCAGCCAGCATCGTGGTCGGCTTCGCGGCCGTGGCCCTCGTCACCAACGTCGTCCGCGCGCGGTGAGCCCGCTCGTCGTCATCGCCATCGGGCTCGTCGGGGGCATCGGCGCGATCGGTCGGTTCCTGCTCGACGGCGCCGTGTCCGCACGCGTCGCGCGCAGCTTCCCGTGGGGCACGCTCGCGGTGAACCTGACCGGCGCGTTCGCGCTCGGCGTGCTGGCGGGGGCGACCCTCTCCGAGAACGCCTACCGCATCGCGGGCGTCGGCCTCCTGGGTGCCTACACGACGTTCAGCACCTGGATGCTCGAGAGCCACCGGCTCGCGGAGGACGGGCGGCTGCGCCTCGGCGTCGTGAACCTGCTCGCGAGCCTCGTCGCGGGCGTCGCCGTCGCCTGGCTGGGCCGGGG
>Ga0070665_100000225_pt1 | contig 94249 bp, 57 predicted proteins | sample KBSS13metaG_FD_65862 | JGI IMG/M metagenome (GOLD analysis project Ga0070665, IMG submission 65862) | Switchgrass rhizosphere microbial communities from Kellogg Biological Station, Michigan, USA - KBS S1-3 metaG | ecosystem: Host-associated > Plants > Roots > Rhizosphere > Soil ... | reverse complement strand
TGCCCATTGGCGAGGCAGAGGTTCTGGCTCGAGCCCGCGCACGGTACGGCCGGCGAGAGCTTGGGGGAGGCGGCGGGAGTGGTGGACGCCGCCAGGTGCGCGGCGGCAGCCGGCGCCGGTGCCGAGGGGAACGCCTCGACGTCCGCTTTGCTGGCGAACTGGAAAGGGGCGTTGTGGTAGGTCTTCGCCGCTCCGGTGGAAGTGTCGGTGACGGTGATCGTGTACTCGACGTTCGAGAGCGATCCGTAGAAGACCCAGGAGTGGCCGTTGACGCCGCCGCCGTCGAGCACCTTGATCATCAGCTCGAGGTTGGCCGCGTCGAAGAACCAGAAGGCGCCGGTGTCGCCGGTGAGCGGCAGGGCCTTGCCGGTGCCGGTCTGGCCGGTGAACGGGTTCTTCCAGTCCACCCGCGCCTCGAACCGGCCGCCGAGGCAGAGAACCTCGGAGCCGGCGGCGCAACGGGGGTCGCCGAGCCGCCGGGCGAAGATCCCCCACGAGCTGCCGTCGGTCCCCTGCGGCGCCGGCACCGTGGGATCGCTGGCGCCGCGCGCCCAGACCACGAGGAAGCCCCCCGCCGACGCCGCCACGACCGCCTGCTCCTCGGGAGTGGGACGGACCGGATGGACCCGCAGGGGCTGGGTCAGGGGGTGCCACGAACGGTCGAAGAGGGTGGCGTAGACGCCGGGCCCGGGAGGATCGAACGACCCGTTGTTGTCGTTGACCACCAGCGCGTTGCCGTCGCGGTCCACGGCGACGGCGAGAGGCTCGATGGACATCTGAGCGGAGAGCTGGACGCTGCTCCCCTCCGGCGTGCCGTCCGCCCGGAAGCTCCGGCCCCAGAACTCCGGGGTGGCCGGGAAGAAGACGGCGGCTTTCGTCCAGACCAGCAGGAAGCTCCCATCGGGCCGGAAGGCCAGGGACAAGTAGAAGTGACGGGAGTTGTCCGGGGGAGTCAGCCGGAGCTGTCCTCCCCAGGCGAGCGTGACGGGATCGAAGCGCCGGGCCCAGACCGTGTCGCCGTCCTCGGCGTTCACCGACTCCGACCAGGCGGCCAGGAAACCGCCATCGGGAGCCGCCGCCACGCTGACCCTGTAGCTCTCGTCCGAGCGGAGCACGAAGGGTTCCGCGAAAGCCTGGCCTAGAGCGTTGAAGCGCCGGGCGAGGATCTGGGAGGGGCTTGCTCCCGTCGCCCAGACGATCATCGCCTCGCCGGCGGCGTTGACCGCTACGTCGGCATCGGCCGCCTGGACCGGGGAGCTGACCAGGACCTCGTCCCCTTTCGGCGCGCCGTCCGGTCCGTAGAACCGGGCCCGGACTCCCCGGTAGGTCCAGACCGCCACAAAGCCGCCGTCCGTGAACGCGGCGACCCGGGGCTGGCGGGCGTCGCCTTCAGCGCTGATCTGGAGCTCCCCTCCCCGCCGGTCCCCCGTGGCGTCGAAACGCTGTCCGAACACCCGCAGGCTCCCGCTCCCACCCGGGTCCGGCCCCAGCCAGACCACCACCGAGCTCCCCCCGGGAGTGCTCGCCACCGCGGGGGTGGTCTGCGCCCCTTGGGTCGTGGCGTTGACCCGGATCTCCGGGCCGAGGAGGGAGAGCGGAGCGTCCGCCGCGGCTCCCAGAGGGAGGGCGAGAACGGCCAGCGCGAAAACGAGCCTCTTCATACACATCCTCCCAATGAAAGCCGTCCCCTCAGAACGCGGTGACGTCCGACCGGCTGGCGAGGTTGTTGCGCGCGTTGTGGTACGTCCGCCGCTGCCCCGTCTCGGTGTCGGTGACCGTGATCGTGTACTCGAGGTCCGACAGCGCGCCGTAGAAGACCCAGAAGTGGCCGTTGACCCCCCGGCCGTCGAGCACCTTGATCATCAGCTCGAGGTTGGTGGCGTCGACGAACCAGAAGACCCCGGTGTCGGCGGTGACCGGCAGAGCCCGCGCCTGGGCCGCCAGCCCGATCCGCGGATCGGTCCAGACCACCTCGACGGCGAAGCGGCCCGCCGCCAGGCAGAGCGCCGTGGCGGTGGGCACGCAGGAGCCCGCCTTCGGGACCGGAGGCGGGGCCGCTGCCGTCACCGCGGCGGAGCTCGCCGTCAGACCCGCTGGAGGCGCCTCCGCGAAGGCCGAGACGTCCGCCCTGCTGGAGAGCTGGAAGGCGGGGTTGTGGTAGGTCTTCACCGCTCCGGTCCGGGTGTCGGTGACGGTGACCGTGTACTCGACGTCCGACAGCGCGCCATAGAAGACCCAGTAATGGCCGTTGACCGCGCGGGCGTCGAGCACCTTGATCATCAGCTCGAGGTTCGCCGGATCGAAGAACCAGAGGGCGCCGGTGTCGGCGGCCAGCGGGTGGCTGTGCGCGATGCCGGTCTGGCCGGAGAAGGGGTTCTTCCAGGTCGCCCGCACCGCGAAGCGGCCGCCGTTCAGGCAGAGGGTGTCGCCGTCCGCCGCGCAGCCGGCGAGCGAGAAGCGCTGGCCGTAGACGCCGTAGGAGCTGCCGTCCTGCCCGTGGAAGTCGTCGATCTGGGGGTCGGTGATGTACGGAGTCTCGCCGCTGCTCCAGACCGCCATGAAGTTGCCGCGGCCGTCCACTGCCACGCTCGGCTCGGTCTGGCTCCACTGGGTGTAGGTGTTCACCTCGAACGGCTCGCCCGCGGGCCGCCAGGCGCCGTCGAAGAGCCGCCCGCGCACGCCGGCGTCCGGGCCGAGCTGGTCGACGCCGGCCCAGAGCACCAGCAAGCCCCCGCCCGGGGCCACGGCCACGGCCGGCGCGGAGGGGTCATAGAAATCCTGCTCCAGGCTGAGCAGGGCCGCCCCACCCACCCGCGAGCCCGCGGCGTCGAAGCGCTGCGCCAGGATCTCCAGCCGGGAGACGTTGAAGTTGCTCCAGACCACGGAGAACCCGTCGTCATGGAAGACCGGCACGGCGCCGAGCGCTTCGCCCCCCTTGTCGGTGTTCACCAGGAGCTCGGGCCCCAGGGGCTGGCCCAGACCGTTGAAGCGCCGGGCCCAGACGTCGGGGTTGTCGTCCTCCCGGCCGTCGATCCAGGTGACCATGAATCTCCCCGACACCGGGTCCACGGCGATGCGCGCATCGTCCTTGCGCCCGCCGCTCTCCGGGCTGACCACGAAGGCCCCGCTCCGGGGCGCTCCGAAGCTGTCGAACCGCTGGGCCAGGACCTGGAACGGGGAGGAGGACTGCGCGCTCCAGCAGAGGATGAACCCCCCCGCGGGATCGGCGGCGACGTCGGGGCCGAACGCGAACTCCAACGGCTCGTCATAGATCGTCAGGGTGTCGCTCAGCGGCTGCCCGAGAGCGTTGAAGCGGCGGAACTTGATCCCATGGCCGTTCGGGCCCCCCCAGGTCACGATGAAGTCGCCGGGGCCGAGGACGGCCACCCGCGGCTTGCCTTGGAGGTTGATCCCGGAGAAGTCCTCGATCCTGATCTCCCCGGTCACCGGCGCCCCCGAGGCGTCGTAGGCGCGCCCCTTGAGCCCGATGTTGCGGCTGTCCATCCAGGCGACGAAGGTGTTGCCGTCGCGGTCGCTCGCCACGGCGGGGCGCCACTGGCTGCCGGAGGTCCGGGTGTTGACCGCGAGCTCCTCCCCCCGCGGGACCCAGGGGCTCGCGGCCCGCGCCGGCAGGGCGAGACCGAGGAGCAGTAGAAGGCAGAGCGGGAAGCTGGAGCGCAGGCGGGAGGAACCTCTGGTCATGGTGAGCTCCTTCTCGATGTGGTGCTGCTGAAATGCCACTTTAGCATAACAAGCCGAAACACGAGGGAAGACCGTTGCGCCCGGCAGCGATCTTCATGAAAGAGATGACCAGGACTACGAAAGCATTCCGGCTCAGAAGGCCGCGGTGTCCGACCGGCTCGCGAGCTGGTGCGGCGCGTTGCGGTAGACCTTGCTCTTCCCCGTCTGCGTGTCGGTGACGGTGATCGTGTACTCGACGTCCGAGAGCGCCCCCATGAAGACCCAGAAGTGGCCGTTGAGGGCCCGGCCGTCGAGGATCTTGATAATCAGCTCGGCGTTGCTGGCGTCGAAAAACCAGAAGCCGCCCGTGTCGCTGGTCAGCGGCACGGCCCGCCCCGCTCCTGGCAGGTTGGAGCGCGGATCGACGAACCGGACCTCGACGCGGAAGCGGCCGTTCAGGCAGAGCTGGCCGGGGTCGAGGGCGCAGGTGGCTGTCGTGAAACGCTGGGCGTAGACGCCGAAGAAGCTGCCGTCCTGGCCCGTCTCCTCCCAACCGGCGGGCACCTCGAACGGCGGGTATCCGATCCCGCTCTCCCAGACGGCCAGGATGTTGCCGGCGGCGTCCACGGCCACCGCCGATCCACCCTGCTCGGCCTGGGTGTAGGTGTTGACCCGGAGCTCGCCGCCGATCGGCTGCCAGGAGGGGTCGTAAGTGCGCGCGAAGGTGCCGCCGTCGAGGTCCTCGGCGCGGCCGGACTCGTGCCAGAGCGCCATCGTCGCTCCCGAGGGGAGGGTGACGGCGGCGGGCGGCAGATCCCCGATCAACACCTGCCGGCGCAGCGGAATGACATTCCCGGCCGGCTCGCCGCTCGCGGTGTAGCGGCGGGCGAAGAGGCCGCTGGCGCCGGACTGGCCGTTGAAGCCGAGGCTCGTCCAGAGGACGGAGAAACCGCCGTCGGCATGGAAGAGCGGGACCGCCGCCCCCGACTGGTAGCCAGGGTGGCGCACGGCGTCGACGTTCGGCGTCAGCGCCACGCTGCCGAGCGGCCGGGCCGAGGAGTCCAGGCGCAGCGCCCGCACGTTCGTCTCCAGGGAGGCGACGCTCTCGATCCAGGAGACCAGAAAGCCCCCTTGCGGCAGGGGCGAGGCCGCCAGGCCCAAGTCGTTGCCTCGCCGCAGGAGCACGATCTCGTTCCCCACCAGGTTGCCCTGGGCGTTGAAGCGCTGCAGCCGCAGGGAGCCGGTGCCCGCGTTCACGTCCACGGCCGGCCAGCCGACGAGAAAGCCGCCGGCGGGGTCGCCGGTGATCGCCGGCTGCCCCTGGACTTCGGCGGTCGTGCCGACCCGGATCTCGCCTCCGAGCGGCTGCCCGTCCGCGCCGTAGACCCGCGCCGCGAGGTGGTCGCCGTCTCTCCAGACCACCATGAAGCTCCCCGGGGGGCTGGCGGCGACGCGCGCGCCGCGCTGGAGCCCGGCGGTGGCGGCGTTCAGCCGGAGCTCGCCGCTCCTGGGGTTTCCCGTCCGGTCGTAGAACCGGCCGAAGATGTTCCCTTCGTCGCCAGCTTCCTGGGGGAACGAGGGGCCGCCCCAGACCACCATCGCGATGCCGCCCGGGCCGATCGCCACCGCCGGATCGCCTTGCAGGCCCTTGGTGGTGACGTTGGCGCGAAGCTCCTCCCCCAGGCGCAGGAGCGGCGCCGCCTCGCCGGTTCCGCCGGGCAGCCCCGGACCCGGAGCGGCGGCCGCCTCGGCGTCGAACGCCGAGGTGTCCGACCCGCTCGCCAGCCGGCCGGGAGGGTTGGTGTAGATCTCCCGCACGCCGGTCCGGGTGTCGGTGACGGTGATCCGGTACTCGACGTCCGAGAGGCCGCCGTAGTAGACCCAGAAATGGCCGTTGACCGGCCGGCCGTCGAGCACCTTGACGATCAGCTCGAGATTGGAGTTGCCGAAGAACCAGAACAGGCCGGTGTCGGCCGTCAGCGGCACCGCCTGCCCCTTCCCCGGGCCGCTGGGGAGCATCCAGTCGACCTCCACCTGAAAGCGGAAGTTGTTGAGGCAGAGGTGCGTCGCTTCCGGAAAGCAGCTCCCCTGCGCTTGAGCCCGCGCGGGGGGAGCCCAGAGGGCCAGCAGCAGCAGGAGCAGCAACGAGAAGAAGACCGGCGGACGGCGTTCATCGATCCCTGCGACCATGGAACCTCCTGGGGGAAGAAAGCTATGCCTGCACTTCTTAATGCGACCTTAGCATAAAAATTCGGTCATCCCATCCGCGAGCCGTCATTGCTGCGCCGCGCCTTTTTCTTGACACACTGCGGCAAAGCTTCCTACGATGCCCTCTATGAGCGTCATGGAAGCCGAACCCCGCGTGAAGAATGCCGCCGACCCTGGCGCCCTGGCCCTCGAGGATGGGATCGCCTGGCTGCGCCTGGACGATCCTGGAAAGAAGGTCAACACCCTTTCGACCCGCCTCTTCGAGTGGTTCGAAGCCCAGATCGACCGGGTCGAGCGCGAGCGCCCCGAGGGGCTCGTCCTCTACTCCGGCAAGCCCGACGGCTTCGTGGCCGGGGCCGATCTCGAAGAGCTGCTCGCGCTCGTCGACCCGGCGGACGTCCACGCCATGCTGCAGCGCGGCCACGATCTGATGGAGCGCCTGGTCGCCCTGCCGTTCCCCACCGTCGCCGCGATCCACGGCGCCTGCCTCGGCGGCGGCCTCGAGCTCGCCCTGGCCTGCAAGCGGCGCATCGCGACCGAGCATCCGAAGACGAAGCTGGGCCTCCCCGAGGTGCAGCTCGGCCTCCTCCCCGGCCTCGGCGGCACCCAGCGCCTGCCGCGCCTGATCGGCGTGCCCGACGCGCTCGACCTCATCCTCACCGGCCGGCAGGTGGACGCCCGCAAGGCGCGGCGCCTCGGCCTGGTGGACGACACCTGCACCCCCTTCGACCTGCGGACCGCGGCGGTGCGGGCGGTGCGCGATCGCGGCGAGGCGAAGAAGACCGTGAAGAAGCCGATCGCCTCGCGCGCCGGCAACTTCCTCTCGCGGACGCCGCTCGGCGGTCCGGTGGTCTGGGACAAGGCCCGCGCCGGCGTGATGGCGAAGACCGGCGGCCACTACCCGGCGCCGCTGGTGGCGATCGACATCGTCCGCGAGGGCTTGAAGCTGCCGCTTCGCCGCGCGCTGGATCTGGAGGCCGGCGCCTTCTCCGAGCTGGTCACCTCCGAGACCGCCAAGAACCTGATCTCGATCTTCTTCGCCAAGAACGAGGTCGAGGCCCGCGCGGGAAAGATCGCCCGTGCCGGCCGGCCGGTCGGGACCGTGGGGGTCCTGGGGGCCGGCTTCATGGGGGCGGGCATCGCCCAGGTGCTGGCGCAGAAGGGGGTGCCGATCGTCCTCAAGGACAAGGATCTCGCCGGCGTGGGCCGCGGCTACGCCTTCGCCCAGCAGCAGTTCCGGGAGCGCGTCAAGCGCCGCCGCACGACCGAGGCCGAGGCCAAGCGGGATCTCGGCAAGATCCTGCCGACCGTCGAGTACGAGGCTCTGCGGCGGGCGGACTTCGTGGTCGAGGCGGTCTTCGAGGATCTGGAGGTCAAGCGCGCCGTCCTGCGCGAGACCGAGGCGGTGGCGCCGGAGAGCCTGATCTTCGCCTCCAACACCTCGGCGATCCCGATCGCCCGGCTGGCCGAGACGAGCCGCCGGCCGGAGCGGGTGGTCGGGATGCACTTCTTCAGCCCGGTCGCCAAGATGCCTCTGCTCGAGGTCGTCCGCCACCCCGGCACCTCGGAGGAGACGCTGGCGACCACGGTGGCGGTGGGGAGGACGATGGGCAAGACGGTGATCGTGGTCGGCGACGGCCCCGGCTTCTTCACCTCCCGCGTGCTCGGCACCATGCTCAACGAGGCCGCCTGGATGCTCGCCGAAGGGGCGGACATCGAGCGGGTGGACACCGCGATGACCCGCTGGGGGTGGCCGGTGGGCCCGTTCGCGCTGCTCGACGAGGTCGGGCTCGACGTCGCCCGCCACGCCGGCCAGGTGGTCCGCGACGCCCTGGGCGACCGCGTGGCGCCGCCGCCCATCTTCGAGCGGATGATCGCCGACAAGCGGCTCGGCCGGAAGGGGAAGCGGGGCTTCTACCTCTATGAGGAGGGAAAGAAGGGGAAATCCTCGAAGCGTGTCGATCCCGCCGTCTACCCGCTGCTCGGCTGGCGCGAGGCGCCCATCTCCGACCCGGAGATCGTCGAGCGCTGCTGGCTCCAGATGCTCAACGAGACCGCCCGCTGCATGGAAGAGGGGATCATCACCAACCCGGCGGACGTCGACATCGGCGTCATCTTCGGCTTCGGCTTCCCCCCCTTCCGGGGCGGCCTCCTGCGCGAAGCCGACCGCCAGGGCCTCGCCTGGGTCGTCGAGACGCTGGACGGCTACGCCGAGCGCCACGGCGAAAGGCTGCGCCCGGCGCCCCTGCTGCGCGACATGGCAGGGCGGGGGGTGCGGTTCTACAAGGGGTAGGGTGTCAGTAAGGGAGGTCGTTCAGGATCGTGTTTTCGATCCCCTCCACCACCCCTGCCATCCGCCGGTAATCCAACGTCCGTGCCGTATCTCCCGGCGCATGGTAGTGCGGATTCCGGATATCTGACGTATCCGTCACCATCACCGCCGGGATGCCCAGATCCCAGTAGCTCCGCTGATCCGAGGCGTCGATGCCGGCATCGCGCGGAGCGGTGACGCTGTAGGCGGGGAAGCCCGTGCCGCGAATCGCCCGCTTGACGTGCCGCGTCAGGGCGCGATCGCTCCAGCGGCCGGCGACGGCGATGAAGTTCCCCTGTTCCGGATAGAGGAGGCGGAAGAGGAGGTTCGGCGCGGGCTGCCGCTCGGTGAAGTAGCCGATCATCTCCAGGCAGATCATCCCTCGCACGTCCTGCCCCTGCAGCGACCGGGCGTGGACGGCGCTCCCCATCCAGGGGGAACCGAACCAGGGGGGCTCCTCGTTGGCGTAAGCGACCAGCTCGACGCGGACGGGGAGAGCGCGGCCGTCGAGAAGGCGGGCGATCTCGAGAAGGCCGGCGGTGCCGCTGGCGTTGTCGTCCGCCCCTGGGTTGGATCCGAAGTCGCCGAAGGCGTCGTAGTGGGCGCCCACGACCAGGAGAGGACCCGTCGCGGGCCCGAACGAAGCGATGACGTTCCGGTAGGTCCCACCCCGGACCTGGAAGACCTGATCCCGTACCCGGGCGCGCGTCCGCGCGAAGTCCTCCCGGATATAGGCCGCCGCCCTGTCGAGGCTCTCCGGATGATCGCTGTCCCGCGGCGCCGCCTGGACGGTCAGGAACTCGACGTGCCGCCGCAGGCGATCGGGATCGGCTGAGAGACCGTCCTGAGCGGGTAGAGATCCGAAGGTGGGTTGGGTGATGGCTGCCGCTGCGAAACCGAGGAGGATCGTCACAGCCGCGAGCGTAGCAACCAGGATACGAAGCAGGCTGCACAGGAGAGATTGCATGCCGCCTCTTACGCTGGCCGGCATGGATCCGTTGCGAACCAGGGGCGTCAGAGCTTAGCCCCGTCGGATCAAGCGATTTGCGGCGTTCAGAGGCAATTCTGCCGCAAATCGGGGCCGGCAAGCGGCATTGTTCGTCCGAAAAGGGGAGCTTTTCGAAAAATATGCCGCGAACCGGTCCCGGCATGCCGCATGCCGGTCCCGGTAAGCGGCATAATCCCAGTTTTCTACCGCAAGCCTGGGTCGGCAGGCGGTATTTTTCGTCCGGCAGGCGGGATTCTTCTAGGAATATACCGCTAATTTTATCCTATATGCCGCATGCATTGCCCAGTACACGGCATAATTCCAGTTTTTTGCCGCAAGCCGGGGCCGGCAAGCGGCAGAATTCTGAAAAAATGCCGCATGCCGGGCCCGGCGGATGAGCTGAAAAGGAGAATCTGCCGCGTATTCTCCCTTTCCGGATCTCCCGCCGGAGCTTTGGAAAGCCGCCCGACCTGACGCTCCCGCGGGGCTGATCTCAATGGTGACACGCGCCTCGCTCGGAGGCTCACCCTGGGATACGCTCTGTCCGGGAGCCGCTCTTGGCCTGGAGATATCCGATCGTCCGTACTTTTCTCTGCTGGATCGTCCTCGCCCTCTGCCTCGGTCTGGAGGCGCTGGCGCTTCATCGTGAGGGCTTCGCCCTGGTGACCGGGATGACGCGGCAGCAACTGCTGGAGGAGCTCTTCTCGGGATACGGCGGGGACGCTCCCGGTGTCGCCGTCGAGGTGGCCCGAGACGGCGAGGTGCTCTTCCAGGGCGGATATGGCCTCGCGGATCTCGACCGCAAGACGCGGATCGACCCGGACACGGCGTTCCACATGGCCTCCTGCGGCAAGCAGATGACCGCCGTGGCGATCCTCATGCTGGTCGAGGAAGGCAAGATCGATCTCGACAAGCCCGCCGCGAAGTACCTCCCGGAGATGCGCGGCTGGGGTGGCAAGGTCACCGTCCGCAACCTGCTGCAGCACACCGGCGGCATCCCGGACACGTACGGGGCTCTCGAGGAGCAGGGGGGCGTGCCCACCGGCACCGACGCCCTGAAGCTGCTCGCCCGCTGGAAGCGGCTCGACCATCCGCCCGGTACCCAATTCGCCTACAGCGACGCGGGGTACGACATCCTGGGCACGCTGATCCGGCGGGTCTCCGGCCGTTCCTATCCCGAATTCCTGGAGGAGCGGATCTTCCGGCCGGCCGGCATGAAGGCGACCTTCGTCTATGACCCGGAACGGCTCAAGACGGCCAGGCGAGCCCGAGGCTACGACCGGGCGTTCGGAGAGAGATGGGTTCTCGACGACGACAGCCCGCTCAACCTCCTCTACGGCTCGGGCGGCGTCTATTCGACGGTGACCGACCTCGCCCGTTACGACCGGGCCCTGTTCGGCAACCAGTTGATCCGCCCCGCCTCGCTGGCGGAGATGTTCAAGCCCACGGTCCTGGAAGACGGCGGCGTCATTCCATACGGTTTCGGCTGGTCGCTGAGCACCGCCAGGGATGGCGCTCCCTACTACGCCCACTCGGGGAACTGGCTGGGGTATACCGCTTACTACCTCCACTTCCCCAAGGACAAGCTCGCCGTGATGGTCCTCTCGAACCGCTCGGACACCGACACCGAGGAGCTCGCGACCACGCTGGCGGAGATGTTCCGCGCTCCGACACGTCAGTGACAGATTCCTGACGTGTCGACTCGGTCGACACAAGGGCGGTCAGAATTGCAAGCTATTGGTGCATAGAGACTTGCGTCTCCATCTCCACGGGCATGGCCGCTGCAATGGAGGGGTGGTGGCAATCCAGCCTTATCTTTTGTCGACGCAGGAGGGTGTTCATGATGCGAACGAGTGGGTCCTCACCCCTGGGGAAGATCGCGGCGGCCGCTCTGCTGGTCCTGGCGATGGGCGCCGCGCCGGCCGTGGCGCAGAACTGTGGCGCGAGCGTCAACTGGTTCACCAATCCGAGCATCCCCACGGAGGTCAGCGGTGGCCTGAACGCGGACAACTGCGCGTTCCACCAGCTCGCGTGGCAGGCGTTCGCCGCCCTGATCCAGCCGCAGACGTCCGGCGGAGTGCTCTTCGAGACCTGGATGCCGGACTACGGCGTCTTCCCCGCCTCGGGGCCGCCGACGCCCTGGGGGCAGGATCCGATCACGCCCTGCACCAACGACTCGCCGACGGCGCGCAGTCGCTTCGTCTTCCGCCCGCGGGTGACGAAGACCGCGAACAGCGCGATCAACCCGAACTCCACCGACCAGGCGTTCGGCGGCGCGATCTACGACCAGAACAACAACGTCGTCTACTACGGGGCCTGGGTGAACCAGACGGAGTACAACTTCATCACCGGCTGCCAGTTCTATGACAAGAGCTGCATCGCGGCCGCGCCGTCCAACGTGGCGCTGCCTCCGGGCTCGATCGAGCTCAAGACCTCCTGGCGGGTGCTCCCCGGCGGCCCGTCGCCGAGCTATTACTCGGTCCAGGGGCTGGTCGGCTCGAGCTGCACGCCGGTCACCCTCGGGCTGGTCGGCTTCCATCTGGTGATCAACACGCCGGACCATCCCGAGTTCATCTGGGCCACCTTCGAGCAGAAGACCAACGCTCCGGACTGCCCCGGCAGCGGCAACGGCTGGGCCTTCTTCAACCCGGGCTGCCTGCAGGACGGGAAGCCCTGCGCGGTCAACCAGCAGAACACCAACCCGACCCAGATCTGCCGGGTGACGCCGTGGGGCGGCGGCGACTCGCAGAACGTCGCCAATCTCCAGAGCCTCGATCAGTCGGTCTACAGCACGATGCAGAAGCTGGCGGCGGTCGATCCGGCGAAGTACGGCTACCTCAACATCTGGAGCAACTATCAGTTGGTGGGCAACCTGTGGACGAACCAGGGGGAGCTCCCGCCGTCGAGCGCCAACTACAAGGGCTCGACGCTGAACGCGAACACCACCATGGAGACCTTCGCGCAGAACACTTCCAGCCCCCCGTTCCAGAACTGCTTCTCCTGCCATGGAGAGAGCGGCGGCGCCTTCAGCGGCACCAACCCGGCGAACTTCAGCCATCTGTTCTTTGAGGCGGTCGAGAACGGTGCCTGCAGCGGCGGCCAGTTGCCCGCGGGTTGCACGGCGAGCGCGAGCCAGCTCAAGCGGTCGTCGCGGGGGGCTTACCAGGGTGCCGCGGCGCCGGCGATGATCCCCGCGCACCGCAAGACGCCGTGAGGTGATTCAAGCCATTCCCTCGAACCCGCGGATCTCCGCCTTGAAGCTCTCGGGCAGCGGGATGGAGCGGCCGGTGCCGTAGTCGACCCAGACGATCACGCCGGTGCCGTCCGCCACCCGCTCATCCGTGCCGCGGTGGAAGATCTCGTACTCCATTTTGAAGCTGCTGCGGCCGATCTCGGCGACCCTCGTGGCGACCGCGAGCTCGGCCGGCCAGCGCACCTGCCGGCGGAAGTTGAGGTTGGCCGCCGCCAGGGCCGGGCCGTGCAGCTCACTCTCCCGGTGCTCGGTCATGCGCACCGCCGCGAAGTAGCTCATGCGGGCCGACTCACAGTAGGTGAAGTACTTGGCATTATTGACGTGCCCCATCGAGTCGATGTCCCCCCAGCGGACGCTGACCGGCTCGACGTGGCGGGCTCTCGGACGCTCGCTCATCGCGTTGTTCCTCCCGGATCGATATTCTCTCCCAGTGAGCGAGCCCGGCCGCGCCTTTTCCAGGACGCCCCCGCCCCGGCCCTCCCCGTTGGAGGAGCGGCTGGCGAGCGGGCTCTTCTTCCTGATGTCCCCCCGCATGAGCTGGATGGAGCAGCCGGAGCCGCCGAGCGGCCTCGTTCCCTTCGAGCCGGTCGCCGTCGAGCGGCGGGAGGGGAGCGGCGCGCTGACCGGGACGTGGTATCCGGCGATGCCGCCGGAAGGTGAGGCCGCCCGCGGCGCCGTCCTGCTGCTGCACCCCTGGCTCCCCTGGGGGAAGTCCTACTTCTACCGCCGCGGCCGCATCCAGGCGCTCCGCGCCGCCGGCTACGCCGTCCTGACCCTCGATTTTCCCGGCTTCGGCGGCAGCGGTCCGCGCGACGGCTTCCTCGACCGCGACGTCGAGGCCGGCCTGGACTTCCTGCGGCGGCGGGCCGGGGGTCTGCCGCTCCACGTCTGGGGGGTCAGCTCGGGCGGCTACTGGGCCCATCTCGTCCTCAGCCGCGTGGACGGGGTCTCCGGAGCCATGTTCGAGGACGTCTCTGCCCACCTGATCCAGTGGTCGTGGCGGAGAATCCCCCTGAAACGGCCCCTGTACCTCTTCTTCCGGACCTTCTTCCGGCGCGCCTACCGGTATTTCGACCTCCGCCGCCACGCTCCGGCGCTGCGCCTGAACGCCGTCGCCTACGCCGGCGGGGAGAAGGACCCCGGCGTCTACCCCGAGGAGACCCGCGAGCTGGCCCGGCTCTCAGGCGGCGAGAGCCTGATCGTGCCCGGCGCGGACCACCTGGCGGCGATCAAGATCGCCAACCAGGAGGTGATCGAGCTGGCGCTGGAGACGTTCCGGAAGGCGGAGGCGGTTTCCCGCTAGAAGCCGCTCCCCAGCCCCGTGCTCGGGCCGAACAGCACGGCGTTGAGGAAGATCGGCATCGTGGCCCGCCAGAACAGCCGGTAATCCGGGTCCTGGGCGAAGACGACGACGCTCCCCTTGCCCCGCTGCTCGCTGCCCACCAGCAGGGAGCCCGAGAGCCGCTGCACGGCCTCCGGCCAGGCGAAGCCGGCCGCGACCGGCGACTCGTCGGCCACCGTCAGCGCGTCCTGCCGAGGATCGCCGGTCGCCTTGAGCACGTTGGTCCCCTCGTAGAGGACGTTCGGCGACGAGGGGAGCCCGAGCGTCAGCGGGTGCTGCGGCTGCATGCGGGTGACCAGCACGGCGCCCGGCGTGAAGATCGGCCGCTGGGCGAGCTGCTTGTCGGCCGGGCTCTCGATCGACTCGGGGTCGTCGGGCTGCGAGTCCGTCTTGTCGTCCTTCTTCGGCGCCTGCCAGCGCTTGATCGACGTGAGCTCCTTGTCCTGGAGCCAGGTAACGGCGTCGCCGATCGCCACCAGCACGCCCCCGTCCTTGATCCAGCCGTCGAGGGAGGTCTTGAGCTTGTCGCTGATGTAGTCGTCGTAGCTGCCGTCCGGCAGCACCAGGACGTCGAAGTCGTGAAGGGGGATCTGCCGGAGCTGGGCGAGATCGAGCCGGTCGTGGTTCACGCCGATTTGGCGGTCGAGCAGGTACCAGAGAAAGCCGAAGGAGGTGGCGTCCACCCCCTCGCCGCTGAGCAGGCCCACCCGCACCGGGCGTACGGCCGGCATGTCGTTCGAGCCCAGGGAGAGCCCCTTGAGCTCATACGAGGAGGAGAGGGCCCGCGCCTCGAGGGCGGTCTCCTGGAGCAGCGACTGCAGCGTTTCGCGGACCCCGGCGCCGTTGGCCCGGCTGGGGACGTAGAGGGTGCCGGCCGGATAGCTCACGCCGCCTCCCCCGCTGCCGCCGGCGGTAAACGGGGCGAGCGCGACGCGGAAGTGGACCTTCCGGTTCTGGAGCGCGGCCGCCAGCCGGTAGGAGGCGATCCCCTGGGGCGGCACGAGCCAGCCGAGGTCCCCCTCCCCCTCGATGCCGCCGGACGCTTCCCGCAGCGGGCGGGCGTCCGCCGCCACGTCCCCCGCCGCCACCCAGGTGCGCAGGTTGTAGGCGAGCGGCAGCGACCAGGCGGTGATGTCGTAGAACTCGGCGTCGAGGTTCTGCTCGAGGCGTTTGCGCTGGCGGTCGAGGAAGGCTTGGTTCATCGGCGAGTCGATCTCCAGCAGCGCCTGGACCAGGTTGCCGAGCGGCTGGGCGGTCGAGACGGCGTAGGTGCCGGCCGCGAAGCGGTGCGGCTGCGCCTCGCCCGCCGCCCCCTTGGCGAGCGGACGGACTGGGATCTCGGAGCCTTGAGCGAGCTGCCGCACGCGGATGCCGTGGAGGGCGAGCAGGTCGGCCAGCGGCCGCGCCTCCGGCTGGTCGGCGGGCCAGAGAAAGGTGCGCGCCGGCTCGGCGGCCGGCCTGGCGCGGCTGGCCGCGAAGTCGGCGAGCAGCTTGCGGCTGTTACGGGCCGCCGTGCGCACGGTCGCGAGCGAGGTCGTCAGATGGCGGGCGACGCGGTCGGCGAGGGTGAGCACCGTGCCGTCCGGGAGCGCCAGCGCCACGCCGGCCCGGCCGCCGCCGGCCATCTCGTAGGTCATCCCCACGGCGCCGCGCAGGCTCGGGTAGGAGTCGCCGTAGCCGGGGTAGAAGAGGTCGTAGTTCTCCTCTTTGAAGTAGACCCACCCCTGGCGGTCGAAGGCGGCGGCGTTGGCGCGGCCGAAGATGTCGAGCCAGGAGATCACGCGGCGGTCGATCCGCGGGTTGATCGGCTCGGCCGACGGCGGGAAGAAGTAGGAGTTCTCGGTCCCCATCTCGTGGAAGTCGACGTAAACCTGCGGCTCCCACGCGCGGTAGGCGGCGATCCGCTGCCGGGTCTCCTGCTGGCTCGCCCACGCCCAGTCGCGGTTGAGGTCGATCACGTAGTGGTTCTGCCGGCCGCTTGGCCAAGGCTCCCAGTGCTCGGCGGCGGCGCGCCGGGTGTTGGCCTCGTCCCCCCGCCGCTGCTTGTAGCCGTTGACGTAGCGCTCGCGGCCGTCCGGGTTCTGCAGCGGATCGATCAGCACCACGACGTCCTTCAGCATCTCCGCCGTCTCGCCCTGGGCCGCGGCGAGCACGTAGGCCGCGCCCAGGGCGGCCTCGGCCGACGAGGACTCGTTGCCGTGGACGCCGTAGGCGAGCCAGACGACCAGCGGGGTGCGGCGCAGGGCGCGCTCCCGCTCGTCCGCGTTCGCGGCCGCCGGGTCGGCGAGGCGGAGGGAGTCCTTGCGGATCTCCTCCAGCCGTTCCAGGTTCTCCGGAGCGGAGACGGCGAGCAGCTTCAGGGGGCGCCCCTCGTAGGTGCGGCCGTACTCCCACATCGCGACCCGCGGCGAGGCTGCGTCGAGGGTTTCGAGATAGGCCACGATCCGGTCCCAGGAGGTGAACCGGGAGCCCAGCGGATAGCCGAGGAACGCCTCCGGACGGGGGAGGCGGTCGTCGAGGGGCGGCAGGTCGAGCGTCTCGCCGCGCGACAGCGGCGCGAGGAGCCCCGGGGCTCGCGAGGTGGCGGCGGCCGGCGGCGCGGATTGAGCGAAGGAGAGCGCCGCCGTCGACAGGATGGAGAAGAACGCGAGCGCGAGCGTCAGCAGCCAGGTCCTGAGGACCATCTTGCGGGGAAACATAAGAGTGCCTTTACGTGGTGACCAGACTCTCCGACGAGATGTTCAACCGCTTCATCATCTCGTGGAGCGTGGTGGGCTTGACCTGCAGCAATTCGGCGGCGCGCTTCTGGACACCGCCGCACGACTGCAGGGCCCGGATGATGATCTGCCGCTCATACTGGCTGACCGCGTCCTTGAACGAGATGCCGTTGGTCGGCAGCATCGGCGGCAGCAGGCCGCCGCCGTTGGTCGGCGACTCGCCGCGCTGGCGCACCGAGGCCGGCAACAGTTGCTCGGTCAGCACCTCGCCCGTCGACAGCACGACGGCGCGCTCGATGGCGTTCTCCAGCTCGCGGACGTTGCCCGGCCAGGGGTAGTCGATCAGCATCTCCATGGCGCGCGGCGAGATCTCGCGCAGCTCCTTCTCGTTCTCCCGCGCGTAATGGGCGAGGAAGTGCTGAGCGAGCAGCGGGATGTCCTCGCTGCGCCGGCGCAGGGGGGGGAGGGTGACCGAGATCACCGCCAGCCGGTAGAACAGATCCTCGCGGAACTGCCCCTGCTGCACCGCGTGCTCGAGGTCGGCGTTGGTGGCGGCGATGATCCGCACGTCCACCTTGATCGTGTCGAGGCCGCCGAGGCGCATGAACTCGCGCTCCTGGATCACCCGCAGCAGCTTCGCCTGGGTGTCGATCGGGATGTTGCCGATCTCGTCGAAGAACACCGAGCCGCCGTCGGCCACCTCGAACAGCCCCCGCTTGCTGGCGACCGCGCCGGTGAAGGCGCCGCGGATGTGGCCGAAGAGGTTGCTCTCCAGCAGGTCGGCCGGCATCGATCCCGAGTTGACGGTGACGAAGGGCCCCTCGGCCCGGCGCGAGTGGTGGTGGATCGCCTTGGCGACCAGCTCCTTGCCGGTGCCGCTCTCGCCGAGGATCAGGATGTTGCTCTTCGCGGGCGCCGCGAGCTGGATCAGCTCGTAGACCTGCTGCATCGGCTTGCTCTTGCCGAGGATGTTGTCGAAGGCGAAACGCTGGCGGAGCTGCTCGCGCAGCGAGCGGTTCTCCGAGGTCAGGCGCCGCTGCTCCAATCCCTTGCGGATCGTCAGCAGCACCTCTTCGTTCTTGAACGGCTTGGGGATGTAGTGGAAGGCCCCCTCGCGCATCGCCTGGATGGCGCTTTCGATCGAGGAGAAGGCCGTGATCACCACTACCACCACGTCGGTGCTGCGCTGGCGCACCTGGCGCAGCACCTCCATGCCGTGCATCCCGGGCAGCATCAGGTCGAGGAGGATGAGATCGATCTCCTCGCGCTCCAGGACCGCGAGCCCCTCCTCGCCGGTGGAGGCGGTGATCGGCGTGTGCCCCTCCTTGCGGATGAGCACGGTCAGGATGTCCTGGAGAACCTCTTCGTCGTCGATGATGAGGATATTCATGCCGTGGCAGCGGGCAGAGCCTGAAGCCGGGGGAGCTCCACGAGGAAGCAGGCGCCCTCCCCGGGCCGGCTCGCCACCCGCAGATCGCCGCCGTGCCGGCGCACGATATCGTAGCTGATCGCCAGCCCCAGACCGGTCCCGCCCCGGTTGAGCTTCGTCGAATAGAACGGCTGGAAGATCATCTCCAGCTTCTCGGCCGGGATGCCCGGTCCGCTGTCCTGCACCCGCAGGGTGACCAGCGAGCCGGCGGCCTCCAGGGTGATGCCGAGCCGGCCGCCGGTCTCGTTCATGGCGTCGACCGCGTTGAGCACCAGATTCGTGAGCACCTGCTGCAACTCGCCGTCGCAGCCCATCACCTGCAACGCCTCCGTCCCCTCGGAAGGCGGCGTCCAGGCAACCTCGATGCGCCGCTTGGAGATCCGGTCCTCCAGCAGGTCGAGGGTCTCGCCGACCAGCGGCGCCAGCGCCACCGGCTTCGGCTCGTTGTCGCGCTTGCGGGCGAACTCGAGAAGATTGTTGACGATCCGTGCCGCCCGGAAGGTCTGCCGCTCGACCTTCTTCAGGATCTCGTAATGCGGATCCGAGGGGTCCGTGTCCTCGATCAGCATCTGGGCGTAGCTGGAGATGCCGGTGATCGGCGTGTTGACCTCATGGGCCACGCCGGCCGCCAGCATGCCGAGGGCCGCCAGGCGGTCCTTCTCGCGCATCGCGTTCTCCATCGCCACCCGCTCGGAGACGTCGTGGATGACCAGCACGTAGAGCCCCTGGCGCCAGCCGCGGTCGAAGGCGGCGAGCGAGAGCTGGAGATGGCGCTCGCCACCCGTGGCGTCGCACCAGCTCACCTCGATCGGCCCCTCGCCGGGAGCGGGCAGCGGCTCCACCGGCAGCGTCGATTCCAGGCCCTGGCCGATCAGCTCCGCGCGGTCGCGGCCGGCGAGACGGGCGAAGGCGGCGTTGACCGAGACCAGCCGGCGCTCGCCGTCGAGCACCGCGATGCCGGCCGGCGACGACTCGAAGATCCCCTCCGTATAGCGCTGGAGCTGCTGGACCTCCTCGAGCCGCACCTGGAGCTGGCCGACGAGCTGCGCGTTCTCGATCGCCAGCGCCGCTTGGTTGAGCAGGTGGCGGATCAGCTCCGAGTCCTCGCTGTTGAGCGGCGCGTGATCCTGCTTGTAGCCGGCGAGGACGATGCCGATGCCGCGGCCGCGCACCGACAGCGGGAAGGCGTAGCGGTACCCGGCCACGAACAGCCGGGTGGCGAGCGACAGCGGCTCGCCCGGCATCGCGACCCCCGAGAGCGTGCGGACGTCGTGCGCCCAGAGCTCCTGGCCCAGCACGTCGAACGGCAGGCGGTCCGGCAGCTCCGCCTCCGGACGGACGGCGAGCAGCGACTCCCCCTGCGCCAGATAGAGGTTCGCCCGCTCCAGGGAGACCCCGTCCTCGATGCCGTCGAGAAGCGCCACGCACAGGCGGCCGAGGTCGCGCTCGTGGAGCAGCTCGCGGCCGAAGCCCGAGAGCGCCCGGCGCTTGCCGAAGGTGTCGCGGTAGTGGAGCCGCTCGAGCACCGAGGAGATCGCCGAGCGGGCCGGCACCAGCAGGCTGGCCAGCACCAGGCCCGAGATGAAGGTCAGGAGGTTGCGCGCCAGCGACAGCTCTTCCGCGATGCCGCGGTTGACCAGCAGGTTGATCACCGAGAAGCCGATGATGCCGAGCAGCAGCGTCATCGTCCAGGAGATCGTGTCGCGGACGATCACCTCGATGTCCCACAGCTTGTAGCGCAGGATCGCGTAGGCGAAGGTCAGCGGCACCAGGGCGAGCGGCACCACCGCGACCGAGCTCAGCACCATCGGGACGTGGAGGTGGAGCACGTACGGCAGGAAGTAGAAGACGATGGACGGCAGGTAGCCGCCGCCGACGCCGTAGGCGATCCACTGGAGCTGGCGGTGCTGTTCCCAGGCGGCGCCCCGGCGGAAGCGCCGGAAGAGCACCGCCACGGCGGCCAGGGCCAGCACGACCAGGTGGACGAGATCGATCCGGTCGAGAGCCTGGACCCGCGACGCGCTGAGGCCGCCGAAGATCCAGCGGCCGTTCGCCAGCATCAGGTCGAGCCGCAGGGCGAGCAGCGCCGCCGCGGGCAGATAGAGGAACGGGATCAGCCGCCGGAACCGCTCGGCGCCGGGCAGCGGCGAGGGGAAGACCAGGAACAGGTGGAGCGTCAACGCCGGCAGCAGGATGTAGGCGACGGCGTCGAACAGGCTGATGGCCTTGAAAGCGAGGTCCACCGGCGGCGTCGGGGTGAGCAGGTAGGCCGTCGCCGAGGTCAGGCACCAGAGGTAGAACAGGAAGCTCTGCCGGCCGCCGTGGCGCACCATCGTGAACAGGCCGATGCCGAGGTAGCCGGCGCCGATAAGGGCGAGGATCAGGAACGGGAAGTCGAAGGCGACCGCCGGCCGGTGGTAGCGGATCCGCTGGAGCTGCTCCTCCCCCGGAGCGGCGCGAAGGACCGTCAGCTCGCTGTCCGGCCTCTCCTGGAGGCGCTGGGTGAGCTGCCCGCGGGTCGCGATCTCGCCGCCGTTGACGAGCAGGATCTGGTCCCCCGGCTTCAGCCCCGACTCGGGGCGGGACACCGCGATCACGGCGAAGGCGCCCTTGCGAGCCGCGGCCTCGAAGCCGAGCGGCTGGAAGGCTTGAACCTTGCGCTGAACGCTCAAGCCCCCGAGGCCTACGGCCAGGAGAGCGAGCGCCAGGCAGATCGCCAGGCGAAAGATACGGGACCGGATCATGAGACGGTGAACAAAGTCGGAAAAGCTCCCCTAGTTGCCAAGGGGCTAAGAAGCACTTTCTATGCCACGGGAACGGCAATTTGAATTGCCCCTAAGTGCCCATTTTGCCACGCTTTTCGGGGAGAAGGTCCAGAAAAACGGATGTGCTCCGGTTTTTTGGATTCAAGCGGTTGGGGGAGATCCTGGAGGGCGACCGCAGGTCGCCCCTACAACCTCCGGCACAAGGTTGGGTTCAACGAAGGTTGTAGGGGCGACCTGCGGTCGCCCTTCCTTCGAGGATCGTAGGAGAGCCTAGAACTTGACCGCGATGCCGCCGAGGATCCGCCGGCGGATCGAGTCGGAGGCCACGCGGGTGGTGGGATCGACGCCGCGGCTGAGCTCCATGTTGAGCTGCACCGCCCAGTCCGAGGCGAGGTCGAGCAGGACGTTCAGGTTCTGGTTGACCATGAGCTGCAGCCGCTCGAAGTCCATCTCGGACGATGTCCGCCCGGGCGCGCCGCCCGCGGGGGCGAGCTGCTGCTCGAGATGATGGAAGGCCACGAAGATCCCCGTCGAGCTGCCGAGGAACTGCGTGTCGAGCGAGGTCACCAGGTAGCGCACCCGGTTCTCGTAGGCCATCCCGTCCGAGCCGGTGAAGGTGCCGCCGCCGCCGGCCGCGAGGCTGGAGTCGAGCTTGGTCGTCACGTTAGGCGAGAGCTTGTGCTGGAAGCCGAACCGCAGCTCCGGCAGCTTGTCGCCGCGCACCAGGTAGAGGCTCTCCGAGCGATCGAAGAAGTCATCGCTGAAGTAGAGCCGGAGGGTGTCCGCGACCTCGCGCTGGACGGCGCCGAAGGTCAGCGAATCGTCCGTGCCCACCTTGCGCGTCAGGTTCAACTGGTAGCAGGACTGGCTCCCCTGCTCGCAGAGCTCGCGCTGCTGGTAGAGCGAGGGGAGGAAGTCGGGGGCCGCCGTCTGGTCCCGGTAGACCCGGTAGGCCGCGGAGGCCTCGAACTGCCAGTCGGAGCTGACCTGCAGCACGACCCCACCCTGGGGCGTCAGCGACAAGCTGCCGTCCGAAAGCGTGCTGTACAGGCCGTACTCCATGAGCACCGCGGGCTGGACCCGGAGGCCGCCGCGGCTGAACAGGTCGACGCTCGACAGGGCCTGGCGCTGATTGGCCTGGCTGCCCGGCCGGTCGGTGGCGCCGAGGCCGAACTGGCGCTCGCGATAGCGCAAGCCCCCCTGGAGCGAGCTGCGGTCGCTGAACGTCTCCGTGTAGGCGGCCTCGACGTTCCAGGTCCGCGAGAAGTCCGGGATGTCCAGCGGATCGATCGCGGCCTGGTGATGGAAGTTGTTCTCGGTCGTGTAACGGGCAATGATCTCCGAGCGGCCGTTCTCGCCCACGCCCTGCGACCAGCCGACTTGGTAGTGCTCCATGTCAACCGGCGCGCCGCGGTCCGACTCGCCGCGGGAGATCATCCGGTTGTTGAACGACTGGATGCTCACCCGGCTGTTCGGTCCACGCACCAGGTTGATGTCGAGGCTGCTCGTCTGGCCCGTGCCGGCGCCGGCGGCGCCCCTGGGCTGGTAGGTGGCATCAGGGCTCACCTGGACGAAGCGGCCGCGCAGGTCGACTCTGGTGTTTCCGACATGCCCTTTGAGCCCGAGCCCGGCGCCGGTCATCTGCCCGCCCCCCTCGGCCGCGATCTGATCGACGCCGGTCAGCGCCTGCATCTCGCCCTTGAAACTGCTGGGGAGGTCGATGCGCGAGCCGGCGCCGAAGCCGAACGAGCTGAGCCCGTCGATCTGGACGGTGTTCGCTCCTGCCTCGGCGATCTCGATCTGGTGCAGCACGTCGGCCGGCACCTGGGCGCGAAGGGTCCAGTAATCGTCCCCATCCGCCTGTCCGGCCTGCCGCTTGGAGAGCTGCATCTCGATGGATTGATAGGCTTTCGCGGTCTCGCGCGGGATCGCGATCATCGCGGGTATGAACCCCGACTTGTGGGCGATGATCTTGTAGAGCCCGGCGGGAAGGTTCTGGAAGAAGAAGTTTCCCTGCCCGTCCGTCATCACCTTGCGCAAGGAGAGATCGGCGAGCTGGTAGGCGTAGATGTGAGCCGCGGCCAGGGGATTCTTCTCACCGACCACCCGCCCCGCGACCCCTGAGCGGCGCACCTCCGCGCGGAGATCCGCGCCCTGTCCCAAAAGGGCCAGAACGAAAATCAGCGGCACGCTCTTGCGTAGTGCTGGCATCTTACCTACCCCCACAAACCAGGAATCTACGCCTCCGGAGTCCACAGTGTCAAATGCTGGTCGGTCATATTGACGACTTACGATGTGAATCTACAGTTCCATTCATCAAGAACCGGTACGGAAGGGGCCCGTATTCCGGACCCTCACTCCACGCGATACGTAATCCCGTCCGACCGCCCCAGATCGTCGGTCACCACCAGCCGGTGCTCGCCGCGGACCGGTGGCAGGAACCGCCCCGCCGCCGCGGCGGCCTCGGTGGTGGCGACCAGGGAGCCGTCCTGATACCAGTAGAGATGCCGCACCCCGGGGGAGACCTGGGCGACGAGAGCGATCTTCTGATACTCCTCCGGCGAGTCCCGCCGCAGCCGGTACGGGGTCGCGCCGTCCGGCGAGACGATGCGCGGCGGCTCGCCGTCCGGAACCCCCTCGCAAGCCGGCGAGAGGCGCGGCGCGTCGGTGACGGGATTTCCCTGCGACCGCCACCAGGCCACCAGCTCCGGCGGGTAGAGGGTGAACAGCCGGAAGTCGTGCGCCCGCCGGCTCACGCAGTCCCCGGCCAGCAGCTCGCCCGTGGCCGAGTCGACCAGCATCCGCCGGTGAAGCGTGCAGGCGGTCAGCTTCGACCGCCCCGGCAGATAGGGAATGCGCACCCGCTCCGGGCAGAACGGCCCCGGAAGCTGGTGGCTCAAGGCGCAGACCTCGATCTCGTCGCGGACCAGTCCCCCTGGTTCCACCGGCCCCCGGCCGCCGCTCTCCAGCGCCCGGAAGAGGTCGAAGAGGAGCGGCCCGGCGTGAACGCTCCCCGAGATCCCCTTGCGCGGCTTGCCGTCGAAGTTCCCCACCCAGACGCCGATCGTCGTCCGCGCCGAGAAGCCGACCGCCCAGGCGTCCCGGTGGCCATACGAGGTGCCCGTCTTCCAGGCCACCCCCGGCACGTCGCGGGTCAGATCCCAGGCTTCGGGAAGGTCGGGCCGGCGGACGCTGGTCAGGATCTCCGTCACCGCGTGCGCCGCCTCGGGGGAGAAGAGCGGGACGGCGTCCGGCTCCGGCGTACCAGGGGCCGCCTCCACCACCCGCGCCGGCAGGTGCCGCCCCCCCTCGGCGAGCGTGGCGTAGAGGTTCACCAGGTCGAGCAGCCGCACCTCCCCGGCGCCGAGCACCAGCGGCAGGCCGTAGCTCCCCACCGGCCGGTCGAGGGTCGAGAGACCGCCGCGCCGCAGCAGGCGGTGGAAGTCGGCGAGCCCCACCTCGGCGAGCAGGCGCACGGCGCAGGCGTTGAGCGAGGTGATCAGCGCCTCGCGCACCGTCACCCGGCCGCGGTAGCGCTCGTCGTAGTTCTCGGCCACGTAGCCGGCGAAGTCGGTGGGGATGTCCAGGATGTAGGAGTCCGGCACCAGCCGCCCCTGGTCCATGGCCATGGCGTAGAGGAACGGCTTGAGCGTCGATCCCGGCGAGCGGCGGGCGGCGGCGCCGTTGACCTGCCCCTGGAAGTACGTGTCGCGGAACCCGGCCGAGCCGACCAGCGCCCGCACGGCGCGGGTCTGGTTGTCGATCACCACCACGGCGGCGTTGCCGATCCCCTGGTCCCGCAGTTCGCGGACGCGCCGCGCCACCTGCGCCTCGGCGATCTGCTGCATGGAGCGGTCGAGCGTGGTGCGGATCCGCGCCTCGCCCGGAAACTGCCCTTCCACCATCTCCGTGAAATGGGGGGCCAGGAACGGCGGCCGGCGACGCGCCCGCGGGAGCGGCTCCCGCCGCGCCGAGTCGAGCTCCTTGGGAGAGAACACCCCCCGCGACGCGAGCTGCTCGAGCACCCGGTCGCGGGCTGTCTGGGCCGCCCGGGGGTGAAGCGTCGGGTCGTAGCGGACGGGGGAGCGGGGGAGGGCGGTCAGCATCGCGATCTCCCCCAGGGAGAGCTGGTCCGGCTCCTTGCCGAAGTAGAACCAGGCCGCCGCCCCGATCCCCTCGACGTTGCCGCCGTAGGGAGTGAGGTTCAGATACAGCTCCAGGATCTGGTCCTTCGAAAACCGCCGCTCGATCTGGAGAGCCCGGAAGCTCTCACGGATCTTCGACCCCAGAGTCCGAGCCCCCGGATCGGCCATGCGAGCCACCTGCATGGAGATCGTCGAAGCTCCTGAAACGACCTGGCCATGCCGCAGGTTCGAGATCATCGCCCGCGCCACCGCGAACGGATCGACCCCCGGATGGCGATAGAACCGCTGGTCCTCCGAAGCGACCAGAGCCTTCCGCACCTCGGCGGGCAGCTCCGCCAGCCGCACCGGAAGCCGCCACCGCTGGTCCGCCGGCAGGAAGAACCGCAGCGGCTCCCCCTGGCGGTCCGTCACCACCACGGCCGGAGGGCGCTGCAGCTTCTCCCAGGGGAACGGGAAGAGGAGGTCCAGAGCCCGGAACCAGAGCCAGGGAGAGGCGAGGAGGATCGCAAAGGCGATCCCCAGGGCGATCCGGCGGCGGTTTTGGTACGTCTGAGAAAATCTCATCGCCTGCTACCGCACCCCCACCTCCATCGTCCCCCGCTCCCCCGTCGCCCGGATCGCCGGGTTGTACATCGCCTCCACCTGCACCGGCGGCAGCCGGAACCGCCCCGGCGCCACCGCCCGCACCAGCGTATAGAAGGTCTGCCAGGAGTCGGCCGGCAGGTCCGTGAAGAGGAGGATGCGGTCGTCCCGCAGATCCATGTAGCGCGGCTGGAGGTTGGCGTCGGTCACCCAGGGGAGCTGCTCGGTGCTCTGCAGCCGCGGGTTCTCCACCTCCAGCCCCGAGGGGAGGAGATTGACGATCACCACGTTGTGGATCTCCCCCGAGACGCTCCGCACCTTGGTCTTGATCGCCACCAGGTCCCCCTGCTTGACGGCGTTGAGGTCGATCGCCTTGCCGTCGCGGTCCAGGAACTCGCGCTGGATCTCCATCCCCTGGCTGGCGGGCTTGAAGGCGTCGTCCTTGGGCACTCCGCGCGTCATCACGCTGTAGAAGGCCGCCCCCGGCTTGTACCCCGGATTCATCCGCAACTGGACCGGTCCGCCGCCGACGATCGCCGGGAAGGTGACCGTCCGGTTGTCGAACGTGCCGATCGTCTTGCCACCCACCAGCAGCGTCCCCGAATAGGGGGGCTGCTGCGCCTGCCGCTGGATGAACTGCCCGAGGGCGAGCAGGGTGAAGCTCTCCTCCTGGGTGGTCCACCAGGAATCGTTGCGGGCGTCTCGCGCCAGCCGGTCCACCAGGGCCGGGATCTTCGGGCTCTTGGGATCGGCGTCCATCAGCGCCAGCAGCAGGAGCGCCCGGTTGCGGATCGCCGAATCGAAGTTCCCCCCGGTCTGCCGCTGGATCTCCGCTACCTCCCCGAGGTTGGCCGTCAGGCCCTGCGTCGCCCGCGGGTTCCCGGCCGCGGCGTAGGACGCGGCGAGCAGGGCCCGCGACTGCGGCGGCAGGTTCTTCATCTGTTTCTGGCGCAGGAAGTCCATGGTCCCGAGGTCCGCTTTGCCGGCCCGCGAGAGCACGTAGAGGCCATAGACCGTCCGCTCGAGCTCCTCGCTGCCGTACGTCCCCTTGGCCTTGACCTCGCCGGCCAGCCAGTTGAGGGCGTTCCGGTAGAGGTTGTCCTCCACCGGATGCCCGGCCTTCCGCGCCTCCACCAGGAAGTGCGTGGCATAGACGCTCCCCCACGGATGCACCGTCTGCTCCCCCTGCCAGAGCGAGAAGCCGCCGCCGGGGAGCTGCATGCTGGCGATCCGCCGGATGCCCGCCTGCACCAGCGTCGCCGGATCCTCGTGCCCCTTCTTGGGATCGAGCAGCGCCGGATCGAGCGCCCGGGCGATGTCCCCGAGGTAGATCAGCGGGAAGGCGCTCGACGTCGTCTGCTCCAGGCAGCCGTAGGGGTAGTGGAGCAGGTGCTCCAGCTTGCCCGCGAACTGCACGATCGGGATCGGGCTCACCCGCACCACCCGCCGCACCGTCTCGGGCCGGTAGGTCTCCAGATCCTTCGCCGCCACCTCCACCGCCGCGCCGCCCACCGCCCCGGCGTTCTCCACCGAGACCTCCGGCAGATCGGGGCGGATCGACACCTCCGTCGTCGACCTCGACTGCTCGCCGTTCCCCGACGCGGTCGCCGTGAAGCGGACGTTCGCCTCCGCGTTCCCCGTCTTCACCGTGAAGTAGACCGTCTTCTCCCGGCCCACCGGGATCTCGACCGCCTGCGCCGGCTTCTCGATCTGCACCGGCCCTTGAGCCGTCAGCCCGACCTGGATCGACCCCGGCTTCCCCGTGTCGTTGCGCACCGTCACCGGCACCTGCAAGGTCTCGTCGAAGGAGAGGATGCGCGGCAGGGTGGGGAGGAGCACCAGCGGATTGCGCACCCGGGTCAGGCGGAACGACGAGCCGAACTTGTCGACGTCGATCGCCACCGCCATGATCCGCAGCGCCCCCTGGAACTCGGGGACCTTGAAGGAGACCCGGGCGACGCCGTCCGCGTCCGCCGTCACCGGGCCGGACCAGAAGGCGACCGGCTGTACGCGGCGGATCCCCTCCGTCCGCACGTACTGCCCCGCCCCCTCCGCCCCCTCGCCGCCGCCGGGAGTCAGGCTCTTGAGCTCCGGCAGCAGCAGGCTGAAGGTGTCGTAGGAGGTCACCCCCAGGGCCAGCTTCCGGTAGAAGAAGTCGAACGGCTCCGGCGTCTTCTGGGCGATGAGCTGGAGGATCCCCTCGTCCACCGCCGCCACCGTCACCACCGCGTTCGGCGCCGTCTTCACCGTGACCGGCAGCTCGCGCCCCGGCCGCATCTGGTCCGGCGCCGAGATCTGGGGCGCCAGGTGATTCGCCGTCCGGTTCACCGAGATCGGCACCGCCCCGAAGGCCCGGCCGGCCGAGCCCACCTCCAGGTCCCCCACCGCCCGCACCAGCGTCGCCGTGACGTAGGCGTTCGGCCGGTACTCGGCGCGGATCGGCAGCTCGATCTTCGCCGTGTTCCCCTTGAGGTCGTAGATCTGCGTGTCGAGCACCTTGTCGCGCTCAACCGTTACAAGCAGCTTGCCCGGGAACGGCGCCCGCACCTGCACCGTCGCCGTGTCGCCGGCCGCGTACTCCGTCTTGTCGAGGTCCAGCTCCAGCCGTGACGGATTCTTGATCGCCCACGGCGAGGTCCCCCAGCCGGCGGCGTAGAACTCGACCGCGGCCGACGCCTGCGAGTCCGGATCGGTCAGCACCACCCGGTAGCTGCCGTACCGCTTGGGAGTCATCTCGAAGCTGCCGCGCGATTTCCCCGCCGGGATCGCCTGCGAGGCGATCAGCACCGGATCGCGCGTCGTCTCATACCCCCAGCCGCCGGCGGCCGTCTTGCGCAGCACCGTGTTCCAGCGGTCCTCGAAGAGGTCGGCCCGCAAGCCCCCCGACGGGACCTCCTTCCCCTCCGGCGAGACCACCACATACTCGAACCCGGCCGGCTTGCCCGGATCGGCGAACCCTTCCTCCCCCGGCTTGCCGCCGGCCCGCCGCACCCCTATATAAGAAGGATAGGGGTGCACCTGCAGCCGCTGCATCGCCGCCACGCCGCGCCCCCCCTGCTCCTGCACCCGTGCCGTGATCACCGCCTCCAGCGACGATGGCACCGGCGTCCCGGCCGGCATCTCGACCTTGAAATCGCTGTGCCCCTCGTCGTCCAGCTTGCCGTCGGTCGAGAGCACCTCCTTGTCGTCCAGCTTGCGGTCGTCGTTGCGGAAGCTGAACCCCTCGAAACCCTTGGGCGCGAACGTCGAGTCCACCAGCCGCACCCGGGTCTCCACCGGCAGCCCCGCGGACGGCGCGCCGAACAGGTAGCTCGACTGCACCTGGTAGCCGAGCGTCTGCCCCGGTCCGATCTTCTCCTTGGGGGGAACGATCGTGACCGAGATCCGGTCCGGCACGAACTCCTCCACCTGGAAGCGGTACTGGCCGATCACCTTCTGCGCCACCTCAAGCTCCAGCGTGTGCGGGCCGGTCAGCGAGTAGGCGGGCAGGTCGAGATCGAAAGGCGCCAGCCCATTCTCCCCCGTCGTCAGCCGGCGGGTCTCCATCTCCCGCCCCTGCGGATCGCGGTGGCGCAGCAGCGCCGGCATCGACGGCGGGATGTGGAGCCCGCCGTCGCGCACGATCGCCAGCCCCTGCACCTTCTCCCCGGGCCGGTAGATGTCGCGCTGGCCATAGAGGAAGGCCGTGTACCCCTCGCCTGGAGCCTCCGCGCCGCCGACGTCCAGCCCCGTCGAGTCCACCGTCATCTGGCTGAGCAGGAGGAACGTGAAGTCGTCCCCCTTCTCGATCGTCACCATGTACGGCGTCCCCTTGCCGAGAGCCTTGGCATCGCTCGTCCGCCAGATCCCGGAGCCGTCCGTCCGCCCCGAGGCCAGGGTCTGGTTCTGGTCCGAGATCAGGGTGACCTTGGCGTCAGATACGGGCGCGAGGTCCTTGAGCGACGACACCCAGACCAGGAACTCCCCCGGGCCGCGCTTGGCGACCGCGCCGAGGTCGGTGAGCAGCACCCACCGCTGCGACGCCTCCTCGGAGTCCGGCTGGCCCACCGAGACGCGGTAGAGGCCCGGCTCCTTGGTGTTGATGAACTTGTCGAGATCGATGGGATAGGTCCGTCGCTTGTTCTTGCGGCCGCCGGCGTTGAGCGTGGTCTCCTTCAGCCGGTCGCCCAGGGCGTGGTTGAGCTCTCCGAAATAGCCGGTCTCCTCCTCGAAGAAGCCCCCGTACTCGAAGAGGAAGAAGAGGTTGTTGAGATAGACGCGGTCGATCGTCATCCGCACCTTGGGGACGTTGACCGCCTCGATGGCGACCGCGTGCTGCCCCTGGCTCCAGAGGAACATCCCCTGGCTCTGGAAGCCGACCGTGGGCTCGAGGTCGGGCAACTCGACGTCCTGCTGGAAGTCCTCCTGGAGGACGGCCTCGTCGGTGGCGGGCATCCCCTTGCCGATGGCGAGCGAGTAGGTCGCGCCCGGCTCCATCTCGCCGGTGATCGACAGCTCGTTGCGCTCCGCCGCGAACCGGACCCGGACGGCCGGATCGATCTGCGCGTACTTCTCGGCGACCGCGGCCGAGATGGGGGAGGAGAAGGTCACCTTGATCGTCGACTCGCGCGGCCCGGGCATCGCCTCGACATTGCGGACGGAGAGCTTGGTGCTCGACCCGACCTCGATCTCCTTGACGTACTCCTCGCCGAGGGGGGCGTTGCCGTTGGCGGGGGTGAGCGCCCCGGGGAGGGTGAGCCGGATCTTTCGCTCGTCCCGCTTCTTCTGGACCGGTTCCGTGCGGTAGCCGATGACCTGGTTCTGGTAGTCCGTCTCGAGCTTGACCTCGATCGGCTTGGCCGCCTCCGGGTCCTCCACCTTGACCAGGGGAGCGAGCGTCTCGGGATTGACCGGGTAGTTGAACCGGATCTCCCCGCGATAGACCACCTTGGCCTTCCCCTCGAGAGCCGGCTCCTCGAGCACGGTGACCTCCTCGACGAGGAACTTGTCCGTGCGAACCGTAAGCTCCGTCTCCCCCGTGAAGACCTGCCCCTCCTTGACGATCTTCGCCGGATCGAGCTCCACCTTGTACTCGCTGGCGACGGGAAGCCCGCCGCTCGGCTGGAACCGCAAGGCGTTAGTGGTCTGCCACTTCCACGACCCGCCCAGCGTCGGGGAGATCCTCGCCGGAGCCGGATCGAGAACCTCCCCTACCTTCCCTTGCCCCACGGGCTTGTCGAACAAAACGTCAAACCACTGCCGCCCCTCCCGGTCCACCACCACATTGAACACCGAAACCGTCTCCCCCCCCTGAGCCCCCGCCCTGAACCGAGCCATGGCCTTCGACAGAGGAGCCCGGAAGGCGAACGCCGACATCGAGAGGAACAGCAGGGCCAGGACGCTGATGAGTACGTCCTTCCAGTGAAGGCGGCGGAGGGAGGCGATGACACGGGATGGGAGGTTTTCCCGCGTTGGTGGGGTGGAGGTAGACATGGACGATCTCCTGGATGCAAAGGGAAGCCATAACAGAATATCTCAGGCGGCCTGGATTGTCGCGAGCAGGGAACCCCCGCGCCGAGCCGCCTAAATCGGGCGGGACCGCTTCGATGCTTCAGCGATTACTCTCGAAGCGGTCCTGCCTGGAGGGAGTTTGGGATTCATAGATGGAGGGGGTGTGAAGGGGCCGTGAAGGAGGCTCGTGGACGCAAGATCGCTCAGCCTGCGCCTCGTGTTGGTCACACCCGGGCCTCTGGATGAACTCCGGCGTGTGTAGGATGTAGGACCATTCGCTGGGTGTGGGACCGGGAGAGGGTGCACTACGCCTCGGATTCTGGGCCTGAGCGAGTCGTTGCCGGAACGGCTCGCCATCTAGCCGACCGCTCTCGGGGAACGAGTGCTGGAGGAACTTTTGCGGCAGGCACCGGCGAGAGCGGCGGGCCGAGCCGAGCGCTGACAACCTGAATACTTCTGAGTTGTGGTGGAACTGTACAGGATGATCCTTCGACCGTTCCCTCCAGAGTCGCGCATGCGCTGGTGGCGTATCGATGTGCCGGGCGCAAGGAGGCCCGGATCGAGAGGGGGGAGGATGGTTGTGTTCGTCGCACCGAAGGGCGCTGGGCGGGATTGTAGCGATCGGCGGACTCCTATATTCTCATGGAAGTCGAACGTGATGCCGTGTACTTGAATGGCTATGTAGCGATAAGAGGATCTTGGGAGAACTGTGAAGTCTTGCTAGATGTGGAATGCCTCAGTCATGCAACTCGATGGCCCTGTATCCCGATTGCTGAGCGACGCGCTCTGCGACGCATTTAACCGCTCCGAGCTCGAGCAGCTCCTCTCTTTCGAGCTGAATCGAAGTCTGGCGACAATCACCCTCGGGAACAATCTCAGGCAAATTGTCTTCGAGCTGATCCAGACCGCGAACCGCCAAAACTGGGCCGATCAGCTGATTCTGGCTGCTCGCCGTTACAATCCTGCCAATGACAAGCTTTTCATGGCTGCTCAGGCAGCAGACCTGGCGACCGAAATCTCTGCGACCCGCGGCTTGGAAAAGATCGTTCGTGAAGCCGGGAGCTTTCTAGACGTTGCCATCTGGCGGAGCCGGCTGGCAGAGCTTGAGGGAAGAGTCTGCCGGGTCGAGGTGCCGACCAACGACGGGATGTCCTATGGAACAGGATTCCTGGTGAGCGGCGACGCAGTGATGACCAACTATCATGTGATGGAGCCGTTGATCGAGGAGAAGGGAGAAGCTTCCCATGTCTCCTCGGTGCGCTTGCGCTTCGACTACAGGGTTACAAGCGACGGGGCTACAGTGCACCAGGGAGTCCTCTGCCGGTTGAAGGAGGAGGATTGGCTGATCGACGCAAGCCCCTACGATCCGCTCGATCTCCAGCCCAATCCACCGGGAGCCCCGCGACCCAAAGATCGTCTCGATTATGCTCTGCTGCGCCTCGGCGAGGCTCTTGGAACCGCGCCGATCGGCGGGGCCCTGCTTCACGATGTCCCGCCCCGTGGCTTCATTCGTCTGCCGAAGACTGACGAGCTGGTAAAACCGAAACAGCCCATCTTCATCCTCCAGCACCCTGAGGCCGCTCCCTTGAAGCTTGCCTTCGAAACCGAAGGCATTCTGAGCGTCAACGAGAACCGGACCCGCCTGCGCTACTCCACGAACACTCTTCGCGGGTCCTCGGGTTCGCCCTGTTTCGATGCCAACTGGAATCTTGTCGCACTCCATCATATTGGCGATCCGCGATGGCGACCCGGAAACCGTGGTGATTACAACCAGGGGATACCCATCACTGCGATCCGCCAGCTCCTGCAGGAACGAGGCAAGCTTGGGTCGTTGGTGCCCGAATGATCTCGGGCCGGCGCCGGCGGCTGTACACGTCGAGGGGATGATGGGCCTGTCCGGGCAGCAGAAAAAAGCTTTATGTGAGGCCATACAGGACGCCTTCAAGGAAGAAGAGCTGAAGCAAGTGCTCATGTTTGAGCTGGACAAGGACTATGACGGGCTCGTAGAGGATAGCAACTATAAAGCTCGTGTGTTCAGCCTCGTCCAACACGCCGCAAGGCACAATTGGATAGAACCGCTGATCACAGCTCTACGCCAAGCTAACCCGGGGAATCCGAAGCTTGCGGCTTTCGCCAGCGAGTACTTCGTGAGAGCCGATACCACGGCAGCGCGATTCGATCTTTATTGGCGGCTGGTGAGGAGCGAGCATGAGACGCCGGGTGCGGAGCTCGCCGCGCCGGATGCCCCACCGGTGTTCGTGGAGGTCGACCTCGACCCGGACTTCGGACAAAACCTCGCACCTACTGTGGAGCTTGCCGGCAATAGCTTCGGAGGATTAAGGCGCCTCTTCGACCTCGATCCACGCCACCTGAACGTTACCGGGCGCTGGATCCTCCGTGGCGAGCCCGGTAGCGGCAAGACCCTGCTCCTGCGGCATTTCGCAGCGCAGTTGGCAGCCGCCGAAGATCGAGCAAGGATCCCCGTCTTCTTTTCGCTTCCTCGGCTGATCAACGAGTCGACTCCTATGTGCGAGCAGATCGAGAAGGCGATCTGCCGTGCCGACTCCCGGGCTCGCGGGCTGGCCGACGAGCTCGACCGTGCGGGCGATGAAGGACGTCTCGTGGTGCTGCTCGATGGCTTCGATGAAGTGGGCGATCCGCAGCAGGACGCGGCGCGGATCCTTCTGGAGACTCTACGGGACAGCTGGCGGAAATCGGCGATCATCGTGAGCTCCCGTCCCGTGGAGCAGGCGCCACCAAGCGGTTTTCGCATCGTCCACTTGCGACCTCTCGATCGCCCGCGCAAAATCGCTCTCCTCGCTCAACTGTTCGGTGGAACCGATCCGGCGGTGCAGAGTCGTGCCGCTGAGATGCTTGATCGCGTCGAGGGGGACCTCGGATTGCTCCAGCTGACGGGCAACCCACTCAATCTGACCCTCCTCGGCTTGCTCGTGAAGGACGGCCAGGAGCCAAATCGCAATCGGCTGAAGTTCTATGGGCAATCCATCGATCGGCTCCTCGAAAGGCGGCACCGCCCACATCTCCTGCAATTGCCCAGGATCTCGGTGGTCCGCGATGCCCTGCGCCATATCGCCTTGGCCCTGGTCAAGAGGGATCGGGAGTCCATTCCTTTCAAGGATCTCGAGGAGATCCTCTATGAGCTGCCGACGCCACAGCGCGAGGCGCTCGAGCAGGTGCCGACCTGGCGAGACAGCCTGGGTGAGTGTCTCCACGATATTGCACGCCGGACGGGGATTCTCGCTCCCGAGAGAGGGATGTGGGAGAGCTGGCGGTTCCTCCATCCGATCTTCCGTGATGCGCTGGCGGCAGAAGCCCTAGACAAGGAGCTCCAGATGTCGCCGGCTGTCCTCGAGGACGGAGCGCGTGATTCACGCTCACGGCTCGCTGAGCTGGCCGTGATTCATGGCGGTCAGGAGCGCCAGTGGGCAGAGGTCTTCGCCCTGCTGATCGGCGGGCTCCCGGAGCCTGACACCGAAGTAGAGGCCCTGGTGCGCGAGCGTCCCGGTCTGGGCCTGCTCACCATCGCAACCACTCATGGGCTGCACGTCGATACGCTGGAGAAGATCCTGAAGCTGACGCCCGACTGGAAACAGCGCCGCGGAGTGATCGAAAGGGTATTCGACCTTGTCGGTGACCCCGAGAGGGCTATTTTACTTTTGGATCGGCTTCGCGAGACTACCCGGCGTGGCAATGATCTCTATTTCATTGAGGAAACCTTGCTGCAAGGACGTGAGCGCTGGCCGGATCTCGCGGGTTTGGTGGAACAAACCCTTGGGCGCATCTACGATCATCTGGAGCCGCCGGCGCCCGAATTGTTCCGCAGCATCACCGTAGGCGACGGCATCGAAGTAGACTACTGGTGTGCCGTACCGCCCGGCAGCTTCTCGATGGGCAGCCACGCAACTCCCGAGGAGCGTCCCGTGCGGCAGGTCCGGCTGGAGGAAGGATTCCGTCTGGCGGCCACTCCCGTCACTCGCCTGCAGTACGCCGCATTCGACTCGCAGCGCGAGGGGGCCTGGTTGGCAGACTTGCCTGTGGTCCAGGTGACGTGGTTCGAAGCCGTCGCCTTCTGTCGCTGGCTGTCGCGGCGCGGTCATGGTTTTCGAGGTGCCCGCCTGCCCCTCGAAGCCGAATGGGAATACGCTTGTCGTTACGGGGGCTCCGACGCGCCATGGTGGTGCGAAACCCTGGATAGGCTCCAGGCGGTGGCTTGGTACCGCGACAACTCGGGCCTGCGTTGCCATCCCGTCGGCCGGCGCGAAGCCAGCCCGCTCGGTCTCTATGATCTGCATGGGAATGTCCGCGAGTGGTGCTGGGACGTGTGGACCAGGGATTATCAGGGGCAGCCTTCAGAATCGACAGTTTTCCCACGGAGGCCACCTCCCCCGGTAGATCCGGACGCCGGCCGTGTTTTGAAAGGCGGCTGCTGTCGCGACGATGCCGATGCCCTGCGGTCAACGGCTCGCATGACGAGCCGGCCGTATTTGCAAAGCGAGCTCGTCGGCTTCCGAGTCCTTCTGCCCGAGCTTGTGGAAGCCGAGGCTGCGGACGAGGCCGCGGCGCGAAAACGCGAACCAGGAGGCGAACGCCCATGAACCTCACGCTCGGCGAAGCCCGTAACGTCGTCGACCAGCTTTTTGCGAGCTCGCGCAGCCGCCTCGGTCCCTTGACGCGCGTCGATGATGGCCGCGAGCTCCTGCCGGGAGTACTCTTTCAGTTCCAGATGGAGAGCGAGGACGACGAGTCGGTCCGCCTGCAGCTCTACAGCGGGCTCGGTGAGACGGCACGGGAGTTGTGGGACCAGGAGCTGAGAGCCCTCAACCGGCTTTCAGACCTGGGGCACCCGCATCTCCCTATCGTGCGCGATGGTGGCGAGGAGCCGGGCGAAGATGTCGCCTGGATCGCCACGAGTTTGAGCCGCTACTCGCTCGATGTGGAAGGCGCCATGGAATTCATGGCGCAGCACCCCATTGATGCACTCGATCAGCTCATCCTTCTCGCCGATGCTGTTTCGCAGATGCACGGCCGGGGACTCTATCATCGCAATATCTGGCCAGGCGCCGTCGAAGTGGCGCGAGAGCCCGGTTCCTCTTCGAATGAGCCGATCATGCTGCGGCTTTCGCGATTCGAGATGAGCACCCTTGTGTCTCATCTCTTGCGCCATCTCGGCCGGAGACCGGAAACCGATGGCAGAAGCTCCGAAGGCCGGACTTTGCCCGGCAGCCAAGGCGAGACGGTCCGCCCCTTCTATTTTGATCAGGGTCTCGCGGCGCTCGATGGATGCCCTCCCGAGCGTCTTGCATTTCTTTATCCTGACGCGGCACGAGATGCTCTCGAAGAGGCGCGATCTGACATCTATGGACTGGGTATGCTTGCGTACCGTTGGTTCATCGATCCGAAGCTGGAACCCGAGCTCGGGGAGATCTTCACGCGAGATCGCTGCGATTGGGCGAAGCTCGAGGAGCTCTGGAAGGAACGCCGCCGGAAGATCGGCAGCGCGGCCCGAAGGATTCCACCCATTCTCGCGCAGATCATCGAGAGCATGCTCGCAGACAGAGTCAGCAATCGACTGACTCACTATGAGCTGCTGCGGAAGCTGACGGAGAACTATCGGGATATCGCTGCCCACTGGCAGAGCGAGACACTGCCGGCGTCTCCCCATCTCGTGGGGGTCTTTCCAGAGGAGTTTCACAGAACGCTCTACACCTGGGGCTGGATCACACAAGATCCGCGATTGCCTGAAGGTTGGCGGGAGCTGCAGAGCTTTCTCGAGGACGATCTGAGGGGGGGCTCCCTGATCTATTCCGAGGATGGCTTTATTCCTTACCGCAGCTCGATCACGAACGAGCTCATGCAGGTGAGAGCCAAGTACGTCCTGCTGGGGCGCAGCGGGGCCTATTTCGCGAGCCTCTACGAGGAAGACAAGAGCCCCTTCGGGAATCAGCAAAGGGTCGAAGTGCCCGAGGTTCTGCAGATCCGCTTTCCCCTCCGGCTCGATCGGGGAGAGCATCGCAATGAGCTCAGTCAAGGGCTCCTGCAGCAATGGCTGCCGGATCTCGAGTTCCGCAAGAGTGAGCCCGGAAGGCCGAGAAAAAAAGACCAGGATGCACGCCCTTCCTGGGTACCGCTGCTTGAAAGGGTGCGGCATCAGGTCCATCGACCGAAATGGAAGATCGAGTTCGAACGCGCTCTCACCTTACTCCTGGAAGTTCATCAGGCCGAGCTCGACGTGCGGAAATATCCCTTCACGTTGGCTGAAGGTCAGAAGGGTAATGAACCCAAAGTAACCCTGTGCTGGGATCAGTCGCGCGACAACAGGAGAATCCATTCAAATTCCCTGCTCCATGCCTTTGCGACGCTTGAAAGGCGTGCCGCCTTCGGAGATTTCTTCGACAACCTCGAGAGCGACAAGCTCGTCTATTGGAGCGATCAGCCGTCGAGCCACAGAGGCTCGGGATACCTGCTGGAAAAAAACGATTCGGGGGAGATCGTTGTTCAACGTACCGATAGCTTCGTGGTGCCTGACAGAGGCTGGATCGAGCCCTACGAGAGCAACTCTTCCTATCAGTTGCTCATGCGCCAGCGCCGCGCCAAGGAAGAGCTCTTCGAGCACCGCGGCCTGCCCGAGCAGCTACACCGTCCGCGGTCCGTCGTCCGTAAGGATCCACGCTGGGAGGACGCGGGCAAGGGGCTCAAGGGGCCGGCATCCAAGGTGGTCCAGGAGATCCTCTCCACAGACAAGCTCTACGCCGTCCATGGCCCCCCTGGAACCGGGAAAACGACGATTGCCGCGCGTGCGATCGAGGCGCAGTTGCTCGAGGACCCCAGCCAGCGCATTCTGGTCACCTCGCAGTCACACTTCTCGCTCGACAACATGGCGGAGCGCATCCTCTCGCTCCTGGAGCGTTACGAGCTCCTCGCAGTGCGCATCGCTTCGAGCCAGTCGGAGGTGAAAGTGAGCGGCAAGCTCCAGAGCCTCCTGCCACGCGCGCTTGCCGAAGAGCGCGTCAAGACCATCAAGAAATATTGTTCCTGGCGTCTTGCGTCACGCAACGACTCGGAGAAGATCCAGGAGATCCTCGGCCGCTGGAAAGTCAACGTCAGCTCCAGCATCTTTGAAATCATGCGCCGCATCCGGCGCGGTGCGAACTTGGTCTTCGCTACCTGCGGCGCCGCGACTCCGTACAATCTGCAGGGAACCACCGAACAGGGCGAGCTGTTCGATTGGGTCATAGTCGAAGAAGCAGCCAGAGCCTGGCCCACCGAGTTGGCCATCCCCTTGGTCCGCGGGCAACGTTGGACCTTGATCGGCGATCACCGCCAGTTACCCGCCTTCGGGCGAGATAGAATGGAGGCGCTGCTCGAACACTGTGAAGCGAGCCCGGATCCGGAGCTCCGCGAGCGGACGCAGGATCGTGAATCTCTCCTGCGCTGGTTTGATCTTTTCAAGCATCTATTCGACGAATCTGCCGGCGAGGAAAGCGCGGTGCACAGCAAGCGGCTGTGGCATCCCCATGGTGTGCTGACCCGCCAGTTTCGTATGCGCGAACCGATCGCGCGTCTGGTGAGCAATGTCTTCTACAACGGTCAGCTGAGCACCGACCCTTCGACTGAAAGAGATCATGGCCTCCAGGCGATCCCCTCCTTGCGTGGAGAGAGCTTGCTTTGGCTCGATACCTCGGAGGAGCCCCGATGCTTCGACCGGCCACGATGGCGCAACGAGGGTGAGGCGGAGATTGTCGCTCGCCTTGTCCAGGGCTTGCGTGACGATCTGCCCGGTGAGGCTTCCGGGTTGCGTGACCGGCTCGCCATTCTAACGCCTTACTGGGATCAGATCGACACGCTGAGCGAGAAGTTTGTCAAGGCCAACCTCGAAGCTCTGACACCGCTCATCTCGACCGTCGACTCATTCCAAGGCAAGGAAGCCGATATCGTCATTCTGAGTCTGGTACGTCAGAATGAAAAAAGGACTCCGATTGCTCGGCTCGGACACCTGGCGTCCCCGGCACGAGTCAATGTCATGTTGTCGCGCGGACGGCAGCTCCTCCTCCTGGTTGGCAGCTTTCTTCATTTTGAGAACAGTGGGGTGGAATTCTGGACAGACATCTGCAAGAGGTTCCCCGTCCAGAAGAGGAAGTCGCCCGGGGAGCTCCTCGGCGGGTGGAACCAGCGGCAGTCAGGGGGCCGCGCATGATCAGCATCTATATTCCCTGTCAGGTCTTCGAGGTCCCGGTTACAGCAGGCCCGTCCGAAAGACTGTCGCGAGTCGAGCGGCTTGCTCTGGAGGCGATTCATGCGGGGGTCTCGGCGCCGGGGGCGACCTATTTCAGAGATCTGGTCGAGCTCTTCCAACTCGGCCATCGGCCGACTCTCGACCTTATCGTAGACCTCTGGCATCGGGGCTATGCTGCGGTGGATGTCGAGCAGAGGCTATGGCTTACCGAGCCGGTCAGACAGCGGATAGGAAGACTTGAGGAGCTCAGCAGCGGCCAAGTCAAGCAAGTACGACTCCCAATCATGCAGGAGCTTCTGTCGGGGCATATCCTCGATTATCGTCGTGGACCAACGGTCTTCGAACCGATCCGGGTCGCCCCCCCGGTCCTGGAACTCGGCAGTCTGCGTCGAGCGGGCATTCACGAGGTGATGCAGGTGCTCGAACGGCAGTTGGAACAGCGTTTCAGCCGTGAGGACGAACCGTGGAAGGTGCTTGAGGTCAACCTTGGATTCGCCGAAATCCCCAGTATGGCCCCGCAGGTACGACACGCGCTCCTGGAGGCACGCGTCGAGTGCAGCTACGACGAGGCTGCCGAGCGCCAGGTGTTCCGCATCGTCGATCCACCGAGTCTCAATGCTCGGGCTCGCGTCGATATCGAGGCAGTTCTCGCCAATCTGGCGGAGACTCGCGCCGACCATCCGTTCTTCAAGAAGATCAAAGAAGAGGCTGAAGCCGGGCAGAAGCAGGTCTTCGTCTATCCGGAAGAGCTGATTGCCAGGTTACGTGGGGAAGTCCAGAGGCTCGGCCGGGTCAACCCGAGCAATCTGGCGCACTACCACGACGAGCTCGTCAGCCGGGCTGACGATGTGAATCGGTGGATCGAAGATTATCGGGGGCGGCGCGTCGAGGTGCGCTGCCTGGAAACACTCGAGGATCACGAGACGGCTCTCGAGGAGATCATCTACCGTACGAACCATCAGCTTATCCTTGCCTCGCCTCGGCCTCGCTATAAAGCATTCGATGAGTTGAGGCCGGCGATCAAGGAGGCGATGGATCGAGGTGTTCATGTGTATGTTCTTTGGGGCAGCCGTCGCGATGACCGGCTGGAAACAGCACTGGGCAATCTGCTGAGCGATCTCAAGGGCGACCACCCGCTCCGCATGTTGTATTCCGAGCGATCTGCCCGTATTCAGACCTCATTTCTCCTGGCCGATGATCATCGACTTCTGTTAAGCAGCTGGAGCTTTCTGGAGCACGGCTGCCGCGGCGCGAAGAGCGCGGCTTTTCACGATTTCGGATTTCTGCTGACACGGTCGGCCTCGGGAATCGGCGATCTGCTGTTCCAGGAGTCCCTCGACTGGGTTGCGCAGAACCATCCTGAGCAACGGATCGCCCGGCGCATCAAGTCCATCTTCGATGAGAAGGACGGGGCTGATGGAAGTGTGCTCTTCGAGCCCGAGGTGGAGCTGCCCTCCTTTCAGCTCGAGGAGGACGAAAGCTATCGCCGTTCTCACGTGCATTTATGGCACAATCAATGGCAGGCGGTGGCGGCCCGTTTCGAGGAAGCCCTGGATGATCCCAGTATCACGGGCCAGTGGGTTGCCGATGGCCAGCACCGTGAAATTTTTTGGTCTGCGTTGCGCCATCCCGGACGCTGCTTGATGATCGTGTCCTGGAAGCTCGATCCCGATGTCGTCAAGCCAATCATGGTGGAAGCTTTCGAGAGTTGGTTGCAAGGAGGGGCCCGGCTCCTGATCGGATTCCGTGATGAGGTGGGGCCTTGCCCCGCGCGTCTCAAGAAGCTTGGCGTTCAATTTCCTGAGAGCTTCAAGCTCATCCGAATCTCCGGAAATTTCCCTCAACTTTTGCTGACGGATGAAGTCTGTCTGCTTTCGAGCTACGGTTTTCTTTCGTTCGCTGGCTACTACGATGCCCAGCGCGCGCACGAAATGCAACGCCATCTCGGCGTGTTGCTGCGTGGCCGCAACCTGGTCCAGCAGACCTTGGATGCTCTGGAGCGTTGGTTCCCCGAGGCGGCTTGGCTGGGCGAGGCTCTTGTCTCGGCTCCGGGATTACTGGCCGAACGCGCCGCCCCTTCTCCTGGCGCGGCTCCGCAGACCAACGTCATCCCGGCAGGCCTTCGGGAACTGGTGAGCGATCTGGCTCACCAGCCGGAGGAGGTCCGTGAGGAGAACGAACTCGTGACAAGGCGAGCCCAGTTGCTGAGGCGCTGGTTTCGCGATGTGGATGCCGCCACTGCTTGGAGGGCTCTCGACGTCCTGGCTGAAATCGGGCTTCCCGATTTTGAGCGAGCCGTGGCGAGCTGTCTGGCCGTGCGGCCGCCAGAGGAAGACGGCCTGCCACGCGAGCGCTGGATTGGCTGGCTGGTAGACCACCTCTGGTATCACGGCGAAGTTTGGCAGCGGCCTGATAACGCACTGCGAGTCGCTGTCCTAATCCAGTCTATCGAGCCGGCAGCGGTCTCGGCCGAGCAGCGGCCCCCGTACTGGCTCGCTGTTCTCACTGCGGCACGGCCGCACGCCGCGATTTTACGGGAGAGGCTGATGGAGGCAGTCCTGCGGACTTCCCTGACGGATGCCGAGATCCACTCCTTGGGAGCGATAGGGATTTCGGCAATCCTGGAAAGAGCGGAGGCGGCGGACGTGGCCTGCGAAGGGATGGACCTGCTCGAGAATCGCCTTCCTGGGATTCTGGGCCGTTGTGCATCCAGTGTACGGAGCTTCTGGAGACAGACCGGGTCGACCTTTGCTCCGGCCGCAGTCCACGAGTGGATGGATAAGAAGCGTCAGCTGGCGAGGATCGATGAAGTATGCAAAAGATTTTTCGGGCAGCTTGAGCGCGAGCGGCGGCGCAATTTCGAGTTCAGCCTGGTCCGCCATGCCTGGAACGTGCTGTTTGGAGAAGAAGGACCACTGCATGATCTCATCGCTGCGGTCCAGGCGAGCGATCCAGCGAAGGCTCGGCAGTGGCTCGATCAAGAAAGGCGGGACCCCAATATCCTCCTCGATGAGGCAACCGAGGAAGGGATGCAGAAGGCTGGCTTCTCTCTTGATCGGAGGGAAAGCGACCGGCGCATCGTGGGCAGGAACCGGACCGCCCGTCTGCGAGAGATCAAGGAGCTTCTCGACACCGCCGAGACATGGGTGACGTTGCACGGAGGCACGGAAGCGGCCTTGGATGCGACCTATCAAGCTGCCGTCCTGGAACTCGGCTGCGAGATCAAGGCGCTTCTGCCTGAGTTGGAGACGTTCACGAAGTCACGGAGTGGCCTGGAAGGTCCCCTCTTACGGGGAATGATCGGTAACCTCCATTTTCTGGCGGAGATCGATTCATGAGTACCGAACTCGAGGCGTTGCTTCGGGAATCGACATTGGCTTGCACCCTGCCCGGCCTCTGGGCAGCGCTCTTCTACGGCGACGACCTGTCCGCGATGCCGGGATTGGTGCATATCGTGCTCGAAGGTCTCAGCCAGCCGACGCGGGTGGAGGACGTCTTTGGCGAATTAATTATCCGCGGAGAGCTGGCGGCCGCGGAAGCCCTCCTCGAGCACCGAGGCTTCCGTCAAGACGTTGTAGAGGAGAAACGGAGACTTCTGCGCCAAGAGCTGACCGATGCCCGCCTCACTCAAGTGCGGAAGATCGAGGCGCGATGCGATCTGCTCCGCAACCGTGCTCGCTGTGCGGTCATTTCCGCCGACGAGATCGAAAAGCAGCTCGTCCAGGCGCGGGAGCTCTCGGCTGAGCGACTGCGCGATGCCGAGAGCTTCCTCGTGTCCATTGAAAAGGCCCTCCGCATACGCGAGGCGGAACAGAAGAAGCGCCTCCGTCAGGAGCTCTTCAGCCGTCTGGCCGATTTTGATTCGAGCAGCCAGGCAGTGCGCGACTGGCAGAGCCAGGTCATGAGCGAGCTTGACAAAGGCGACGGACGAGTCGATCTGTGCTTGGCACGTTGGTTTCTGGGCGCCGGCCCACAGAGGGAAGCCCATTCCCTGAGCTTTTCCTCCCCCCGGCGGCCCGAATGGACCTACAGCACATTTCCTCCAAGCCAGGTCTGCCGCTGGTTCCGCGGTGAGAACCCGCCGCTCGATTTCGACCGTTGGCGCATCCAGAATAATGATGGGAAAGCGCTTGAGTTGCTCGGCTCCCTGGAAGCTCTGGTGGACGATCCCTCCCGGCTATCACCGCCTGCAGTGGAACGCTTTGTCGTAGCGCTTGAAGAGTGGCTCGGCTCTCCAGGATCGCGTGAGCATACCATCGAGGAGGAGGAGAGATGCTTTTTCACTAATACCCACGCAGGCTTCGACCCGCGGATATCGGCCTTGGCGGAGCCCGATGGGCTGCCGCTGGTCGTGGCAACTGGGGCACCCTTATCGGCCCTTACGCGATTGCCTTCAAAGACCTTCTTGCTCTTTGAATTGGCCATCACTGTCGGCAAGCCGCGACATTGTTTGAGCTTCGGGCCGCAACTGCTCTTTCGGCTGTTGGGAGACAGCGAGCATCGCCGGCTCAATTTCCTCCGCGCGTTGGCGCCCCAGATTCCCTTGGGCTCCGTTTTCGCGGATCGCCCTCCACAACCGTGTGCGGAGATTGTCTTGGGTCGAGAGATGGAAGTCGAGACACTCCGGCGGAATGTGCTGAGCCTGATTGTTGGGTCGCGAGGAATCGGGAAGACCTCCCTGCTGCGCCGGGCGGCGCGCGACTTCGAGGGCGAGGGTTGGCAGACGATCTGGCTCGATGGTAGCGAGAGCCTTGCGGAGCGTCTCCGTGAGAAGCTAGGAGCGGTTCATGCGTCGGGCCAGATGCCGGGGCTTGAGCAATTGACGCCGGAATGGCTCAACGGTTTGAAGCCCAACGGAACATTTGTAGTGATCGAGATGGAAGACCCGGCTCAGCAGGCGGCCGATGTACCGGCCCTGCCTCAGCTCTTTCGAGCCATCGCTCAGGCGGGGAATGGCAGGATCCGTTGCGTAGTTTCTGGCCCGCCGAGCCTCACGTGGCAAGGCGGGCCCTTTCAGGATGTTGATTTCGAGAGGGTGTCTCTGAGACCTCTTCCGCGCAGTATCCTGCGCGCGCTTCTGGCAGACCTGGGCGATCTCCTTCAACTCTCATTTGACAGTGTCGAGGTTCCGGAGCGCCTGACCTTTTATTCTGGTGGCCATCCGCTGGTTTTTTACCTGCTGCTCATCGAGGTGCTCCAGAGGAAGGCGATCCATCACCGCCGCAGTCGACCGGTGATTGACCTGAGCGATCTCGAGGACGCTTGGTGCGGGTCGGAGTTTCGTCGGCGCTGTAGGGTAATCCTTCTTGGTTCCGTCAATCTGCAACGAGATCTATTCTTTGCATTGGATTGTCTGATCCAACTCTCCGAGGGCGATCTGCTCTTTACCGGAGTCTTACGATCCGAGCTCGAAGAGTGGCTTCGCAGCGAGGGTTTTTCCACAGAGTCTCTGGACCTGTTGATTGACGAAGGACTCGCCATATCTCGCGAGGAGAAGCTTGCCCCCAGGATGATGCTTCCCCCGTCGGGGCTGGGTCATTTGGTCAGCGAGCTCTTGAAGCAGGTGTAGGGGCGGGACATCTGGGTGGGTGGGGTGGGTTGGGACTAGCGGCCTGTAACAACCGGGGGGGGACTAGGAGCCTGCGCGCCAGAATGGGCTTCCCCTCGTATCGTGGACACCTCAAAAAGCCCTGATAATGGGCATCGAGGTGTCGTATGGGCAAAATACCGAGCAAGGACCGAAAGAGACGGACATTTACCCGGGAGTTTAAGGAGGAGGCGGTGCGGATGGTGACCGAGGGAGGTCACCGTCTGTCTGAAGTGTCTCGGGACCTGGGCCTGGATCCGAAGCTGATCCCTCGTTGGCGGGCGGCTCTGGAGCAGGAGGGGCCTGCGGCGTTTCCCGGCAAGGGTCACCAGAAACCGGAAGAGGAGGAGCTGCGTCGTCTGCGCCGGGAGAATGCACGGTTGCAGGAAGAGCGGGAGATCCTAAAAAAAGCGTTGGCGATCTTCTCGGGGCCTCGCCAGCCGTGAAGTACGCCTTCATGGCCGAGCACGGCGAGGAGTTTCGAGTGAGCAGGATGTGTCAAGTCCTCGGGGTTTCCCGTAGCGGCTACTACCGCTGGTGTCATGCTTCAGAGGGGTTGCGGGCTCGAGAAGATCGCAAGCTTCTGGTGGAGATTCGTACGGTGTATCGGCAGAATCGGAGCCGCTACGGCAGTCCCCGGGTCTACCGGGAGCTGAAGCAGAAGAAAATCCGGTGCGGCAAGCATCGGGTAGAACGCCTGATGCGTTGCGACGGGTTGCGGGCTCGGCCTCGGGCGCAGCTTCCGGGTGACTACAAGATCGGCCGCCAGCCATCCGGTGGCCCCGAATCAGCTGGCTCAGCAGTTCTCGGTGGCTCGCCTCGATACGGTCTGGGCGGGTGATATCACCTACCTTTGGACGCAGGAAGGTTGGCTGTACCTGGCCGCCCTGCTGGACCTGGGCTCCCGGCGGGTGGTGGGTTGGGCTTGTGGGGATCGGATTACGCACGAATTGGCGCTATCGGCGCTGGACATGGCAGTACGGCAGCGCCAGCCGCCGGCCGGCCTTCTGCATCACAGTGACCGCGGCTGCCAGTACACCTGCGCGGACTATCAAGCCGCCTTGGGCCGTCACGGGTTCGAGGTCAGCATGAGCCGTCGAGGCAATTACTACGACAACGCTGTGGTCGAGAGTTTCTTCAGCACCCTGAAGGCCGAGTTGGACAACTACGATCGCTATGAGACGCGCCGGCAGGCGCCCGTCAGACTAGGTGCCACGTCAGTGGATAAGCCCTCATTCTCCTGAGTCGCCCAGAAGCCTCGCCGAACCCCAATTTCGTTTTGTCAAGCCCCCAGGAGCAGCCTTTGGGGACGTCCAGAGGCCTCTCGGGACGGCAACTTACGACAGCGGTTTCCTGAAATCCACGGAAATCCACGCCAAATCAGCCTCCTGAATACACCTTCTCCTTCCCCTCAGCCGGTGAAGGTCGAGAGCGCCAGATAGCCGGTCAGGATCTGCCGCGGCGGTCGCCTTCTACCCGCCGACGAACGGCAATGCTGGCGGGAAGCTCCCGAGGGGGAAGCGCGGGGCGGGATCTCCCTTCTGAAGCTTCTCGGCCGCCGTTCGGTAGGCGGCCACGAACCAGGAGAAGCCCTCGTAGAAGTAGTGACGCATGGCCTTGCTTGCCGCATGGAAGAGCGGGGCCGGCGATTTCTTCAGCCGCTTGGGACGGCTGGTCGGATCCTGGACCAGGATGGCCGCGGCTCCGAGCGGCTCGGCGCCCGTCCGCTTCCTGGCCGCGGCGGCGTCCTCATCGATCTCGGCGGCCATGTTGGCGACACGTTGCCGGTAAGCTTCCGGGGAGAGGTGCTTCCAGCAGGGAAGAGGCGAGAAGACCACGGTCTCGGGAGTGGCAAAGCGGAGACGATCGACGCTCTCCCCCTTGCGGCGGGCGAGGTACTCCTGGGTACGGTCGAACCAGGTGCCGGCGAGGGGCTCGCCGTCCGCGAGTTGCCGGACGGACTGGAGACCGGGCCATTGGCGGAGGCGGGCCACCAAATTCTCCTTGACCCCGTGGCTGAGGACGTACCGGAAGCGCGCGACCTGCACGTCCTCCTCGTTGCTGATCAGGATCGCCTGGTAGCGCCGATCCCAGATCTTCCCCGTCCAGTCGGTGAGCCGGCTCACCTCCCGCGCCAGGTTCGAGTTGAGGTACCCGACGAACTGCGAGAGCCGTTGGCGCTCTCCGCCCGCACGATCATATGGTAGTGGTTCGACATCAGGACCCACGCCATGATCTCGACCGAATAGAGCCGCTGGGCCCTGCCGAGGACCCCGGCGGCGATGTCGTTGAGCTCCGGGCTCGGCCGGAGCAGCAGGCGCCCTTGCAAGGTCCGGCAGGTGACCTCGACTACGGCGCCCTCCTCGGGAAGGTAGCGAAGTTTTCGTCCCATACCTCTAATAAGACGTAAAATCTCGCCTCTTTTGACAAAGCCTTTGTTGCTCGTAGTTTACAAAGACATTTTGGCGCGTGGGCAGGAGAGAGGTCCAGCCCAGGGTACGACGGACCGTCGTAGCCGGAGGCAAACCGCCGTACCGATACGGCGGACCGTCGCAGCCGGAGGCAGACCGCTGTACCGATACGACGGTCCGTCGTAGCCGGAGGCAGACCGCCGTACCGTTACGACGGACCGTCGTAGCTGGAGGCAGACCGTCGTAACGTTACGACGAACCGTCGCAGCCGGAGGCAGACCGCCGTATCGTTACCACGGACCGTCGTAGCCGGAGGCAGACCGCCGTACCGTTACGACGGACCGTCGCAGCTGGAGGCAGACCGTCGTAACGTTACGACGAACCGTCGCAGCTGGAGGCAAACCGCCGTACCGTTACGACGGACCGTCGCAGCTGGAGGCAGACCGTCGTAACGTTACGACGAACCGTCGCAGCTGGAGGCAAACCGTCGTACCGTTACGACGGACCGTCGCAGCTGGAAGCAGACCGTCGTACCGATACGACGAACCGTCGCAGCTGGAGGCAGACCGCCGTACCGATACGACGGACCGTCGTAGCCGGAGGCAAACCGCCGTACCGATAACGACGTGGCACCTCGAAAGCGGGGCACCTCGAAAGCGGGGACAACCTACACTCTCTCGACGAAGAGCGAATCCTTCTTGATCGGCGACGTGGGATTGGCGACCAGAAACTGACCGCGCGAGGCTGAGAAGAGGACACCCGCGGTTTCGCGCAGGCCCTCCTCGTCGAGGTCGGTCCCCAGGCCGCGGATCTCGACCGGCGGCCCGGAGAGACCACTGTCCACGGCGCCTGTCCGCTCGACCGGCTTGATGACCATGCCTCCAAAGTACTCGCGCTGCGTGTTGATCGATCCCGTGAAGATGTCCCGCAGGTACGTGAGGGCCTCTTGGCTCCCGAGGAGGAGCTCTCTGAGGACCAGATCGTGAAGATCGGCGCGGTGCTTCGCCAGATACTTCTTCGCGGAGGGCGAAAGATTGGCCGCCATGTTGTTGAAGGAGGCTCGCGACAGAACCGGAGTGTAGTTCTTGGAGCTTCCACCACCTTTCACGCGATCGGTCTTGGAGCGTTCGATCGCCTGCACGTGAGTGGCCGCAAGATAGACGTAGGACGTGATCTGTCGCCCATGGACCGGGTCTGGAAAGAACTCCTCCTCGCTCTGAAAATCTTCCCAGGTCCTGTCAAGATACTTATCGAGCGCCGCCATGACCCCCTGGACGTCCTTGTGGGTCTTGACTCCCGGGTATTCGCCGAGCGATTTCCCCATCAACCATTCGGCCGCCCGCGGGACCGCGTCGAGGGTGAGGCCGACCGTGAAGTGGGCATACGCGGTGTTGGGCTCTTTCGTGCGCGGCGTCGCGGTGGGGACGTTGATGACGTAATCCTTGTACTCATCCCGAACGGGGAGACGCAGGCCCTTCGCCAAGGCCCCCAGAGTCGTGGGATCTTTGTAACCCTTGGTCAAATTGTAGAGAATGGCGCGGAAAAGCTCCACGGCCTCGATCGTTTTCATGAACCTGTCCAGGCCGTCGGGTGCGTGCTCGTCGAACGGATGGGTTACCAGCTCAAGAATCGTAGGGCTGTAGGTGACCTCTTTCAGCTCCCCCCTGACCTCGGCGATCCCCTTCATCTGGCCGGCCACCGCGCTTTTGTCCCCCTCGATCTTGTAGTAGTCGTTCTCGACGTAGGACATCTTGGTCGCGACGTTCTCCCGGTTCTCCGTAAGGAAGACGACGGGGATCTCGAGCTCCATGCCCATTTTGCGCTGGAGCACCCCGGACTGCGGAGCGGACTGTGGGGCCGCTGTCCGCTGTACCGCGTTCCCCGCCGTGGTCCTGACGGCGGGACGAAGGGACGGCGCGGCCGGAGCCGGGGCGGCGCTCAGGGCCGCCTCGACGTGCGGTGCCGGAGCGGCCTGAACCGCCGCTGGCCGCCTTTGCACCACCGCCTGGGATGCGGCCTGGACATGGGCTGCGGGTGTCCGCGGAGCTTTCCCGGCAGCTTTCGCCTGCACCGCCGCCCGGACGTGAGGCGCCGGGGGCTGGACCCGTCTGGGCTCCAGGGGCGCCTGGGCCCGGGGGGCGACGCCGCTCGCCGGGATCTTCCTCTGGATCGACCCAAGGGCCGCTTGAACGTGGGGAGCCGCGGGCCTCGCCGGAAGCGGTCGCGGAGCGGCCTGAACAGGGGGAGCGCCAGGGCGTGCCCCTCCTGCTTGCTTGGCCTGCACCGCCGCCGTGGCAGATTGGACGTGAGGCGCCGGAGGCCGCACTTGGCCATGCCCAGGGGAGGCCTGGAGAGGACCGCGGAGGCCCGGAGCTCCGGAAGGGGGCATCACTCGGAGAAATCGAGGCAGCATCGGATTCGCCTTAAAGGTCTAGACCGGGAAGACTCTAAGGCGCAACCCTCCTGAGGTCAACTCTTTATCCTTGCGGCGGGCGAGGGACTCCTGGGTGCGGTCGACGGGGTGCCGGCGAGGGTCTAGCTGCCGAGACTACGTGCCACGTCAGTGGATAACCCCGGAGGCCGCCGACTTGCACCCGCTGGCCTTCGAGACCCAGGAGGTCTCTCCGTCAACTGAACTCAGCTCACTTCAGATCTCCTTTCGTGCCGCACTGCCACGTCCATGGAGAAGCTGCTACTGCAGGTCGGTCAGCAGCGTCGAGAAGTACGACGGCAACGTGTCCCACGGGTTCGAGAGGTTGTCGTTGGTGAGGTAGATGTACCCGATGGTCTGGCGCGCGGAGGCGATGAAGTTCGTCGCCGTCATGTCCAGCGTGGGGACGTTGTAGGGGATCACGCCGAAGTTGCTGGGCGCGTAGTTCGCGTACCAGGTAGGCAGCGAGGCGGGAATCCCCGAGCTCTCGTAGACGAGGATGGTGTCCACGGCGCCGACGTAGATGGGAAGCGTGTCGGTCCCCGGATTACCGACCGTGTAGGTGAAGCCTTTGCTGTGCGCGTACCCGTCCAGGCTCTGGTAGTAGGCGACGTGGGTGGTGTTGTTGTCGTTCGCCATCTCGTCGAAGAAGATCCCGGTCACCGATGGGTAGAATAACTTCCACGCGTCGATGTCGTCCTGAACGTCGGCTTGGGCGCGGTTACCGTAGTTGGTGTAGACGTACCCGATCACGGTGATGCCCGCGGCCTGCAGATTGGCGATCCCCGTCGTGTAGTTGGAATCGACGGACGTCCCCGGGCCGCTGTTCGGGTTCACGATCGCGACGACCGGCACCGTCGGATGGCTGTTCTTCGCCGCTATGATCGCCGACCAGTACGAAGTCGTCGGATAGCTGTAGAGCGGGACGATGCTTCCAGTGGCGGTCGACCCGCTGCCACTGCCGGTGCTGCCGAAGTAGACGTGGGTGTAGACGGGTAGCTGGGCGCTGCTCGTCGAGGACTGCACGTGGTAGAAGAGGTTCGCGGATTCGTTGGCCTGCGTCTCGCCCATCGCCGCGCGCGACACCGTCCAGCTCGCGGCCGAGCCGGTGTTGCTGTAGGCGGTGACGGCACCGAGGTTGTTCCAAGTCCAGGACGACGAGCCCCCGGTGTGCTGGAAGAGGGTGCCGTTCTCGAGGAAGTAGTCCGCGCCGATGCCCCCCGTCGCATATCCAGTAGCCGTGTTCTGGTCCGTGTCGATGAAGACATGGAACAAGCTCCAGCTTCCGGTGTATTGCACCGTGTAGGAGACGTTGGTCGCGCCGTTGGTCGTCACGTTGTCGGTCAACGCGCTCGAGCAGGGAATGAAGTTCTGCGAAATAATCGACGAACGATCGAACGTTCCGCTGCTCAGTTGCACTTCAAAGATGGCTTTCGCAGTTTCGTTGGTGCAATTCGTCTCCCCGATCGACGCCCGCGAAAACGTCCAGCTCGCGGTGTTCGCGGTGTTCGCGGTGTTCGAGTAGGTCACGGTGCCGATCTGGCTCCAGTTCCATCCCGGCCCGACGTAGCGGTACAGGAAGCCTCCCTCGAGGAGATAGTCGGCGCCGATTCCATTAGCGGCGAACCCCGTCGCCGCGTTGATGTCGCTGTCGATGTACGTCCGATAGAAGCTACCGGCTGTGCTGTACTGATAGACGTACTTGATGTTGCTCGAATCATTGGTTGTATTCGTGCTCGTGATCGCCGCGTTCGCGATTCCTGCGCCCGTCAGCGAACTCACCAATGACAGCGCCAATGTTCCCAACAATGTCCGTGTGATCGTTCTCATCGCCCGCTCCTTTCCCCCCTAGTGCCTGCGCCGTGACCATTCACGCGCGCCTTTGTCGCTTTGCTACATGCAAGCGTTCGGCCACTGTAGGTGCGTGTGCGACCGCATACCGCCAGCATCGGCGACGAGCAGGCTCTCCCAGGACTACGTGCTGCAGGACTACGTGCCACGTCAGTGGATAGTAGATAAACCGTTACAAGTTCAGGAATCTAACCCTCACCGGAGGCGGGTGGCTGGCTACTTGTGACTGCGCGGAGAATTCCACTTTGGATAGAGTTGCATTGCAGGAGCGTGGTCAGAAGCCTCGGGGAAAGGCTGAGGAGGGAGCGGCCGCCGAAATCAGCGCTGCACAGACTGCGTGCCACGTCCGTGGATAAGCCTCACCACCGTCACAGACAGCGGCGTAAACACTTGTCCGACCTTCGTGAGGGACTGCGAGCAACCTATCTCTGTTAATCAGACATCAACAGCCAGCGTTGATACAGGTTGTCCCGCATCTCCACGTGTAAGTGCCCAGATAGTTTCGTTCACACCAGCACGGGTAAATATAAGAGGAGCCTTGGTCATCAAGGCTAGAGCAAAAACCATTGGCACCCGGGCTCGCGCAGGCGGCTCCATCCTTGCTCGCGCAATCGGTGATGGCATGGGCAGGTCTGACTGTCGCGAAAGAGGAGAGAACGAGAACTCCAACGAGAGCCGTCAACCGGAACAAGTTCTTCATGATGCCCCCCGGTAGCGTCAGGGGCCAGCCCCTGATTCTTGTAGTATAGCATATAGATAAGTTGTTTGATCTAGTGCTCGGCCCAGGAACGAGGTGCCCCCAGACTACGCGCCACGTCCGTGGATAACCCGGCCCTCCCGGCGTCCCACTGAGACATGCCACGTCAGTGAATAAACCCTCCTCGCCGCTCAGGATCGCCTGGATCCTAGCGAGGAGAGGCACGATCCTGAGCAGGATGTTCGCGATCCTGGCCAGGAGACGGGCGTCTCTCCCTTCACACCACGACGCCGAACAACTCGCGGAGAAGCGCCGCGCGCTCCTCTTCGCTCTCCAGGGTCCTCTCGTGCCGCTCGTTGCCGCGGGTGATGATCAGTCTCATTCCGCTCAGGGTGATGCGCCCTTCCGGCGTGGCCAGGGAGCAGAGCGTCCGCTGGGTGAAGTGCGATTCCGGCGAGGTCTGGTGGTAGCGGCACATCCCGGCGTAGTCCGCATATTCGTACGCTTGCAGGGTGAAGCGGTACTGCGGCTGCCACGGCTCTTCGGGGCCGTCCCGCTTCAGGAGGAGGAGAAAATCACCGCTCTCGTCGATCCGGAACGCTCGCCGGCCCTCCCGCTGCTCTCCTCTTTCGTCCAGCCGTAGCGGATCGCGGAACGAATCCCCGAAACCGACGTCGGCGAGCCAGCGCTCCTCGAGAGTGACCAGGAGCGCCATGTGATCGAACTCCGGGCTGAACGTGCCGTCCGCCCTCGCCACGCCAGCCGAGAGCATGGCGACCTGAAACCCCAACGCGCGCAGCAGGGCCGCGAACAGGCCATTGAGCTCGTAGCAGAAGCCGCCGCGCCGCCGTGCCACCACCTTGTCGAAGAGGGAGTCGTCGTCGAGGACGATCGGCTGGCGGGCGTGGATGCTGAGGTTCTCAAAGGGGATCGTCTGGAGGTGGGCCACCTGCAGCGCCCGCAAGGTCTCGGCCGTGACGGTCAGCGGGCCACGGTAGCCGATCCGGTCGAGGTAGGCTTGAATATCCATGCCAGAGTCTAACTGGAACGGGAATCTTGCCGTTTTTCTGGCTTCCCGAGCCCTCACCCTGCTTCCCGACCCGCCTTGAAAATTCTGAAGATCCAGGTGGCGCTTCCCGTAGCTGCGGCGGGCGTTCCCGCCGCAGCCTGACGTGGCGCCTGTTCTAAAAGCGCCCCTGCTCCTACTTGGTGCAGCCCGGCGAGAACGAACAGGCGTCGGAGGCAGCGACGCACGGGTAGACGGTGCAGGTCGCGGAGCAGGGGCTCCCGCAGGTCCTCGCGGACACACCTCCCACCACCGCCTGGATCGTGCTCTCCTCCAGGGAATGGAGGGTCTCACGGTGGAGGACCAGCTTCTTCACGCTCTTCTTCATGGATCTTTCCCCTTTCGGTCGATGAAGCGCGAGCTTATACCATGAGCTTCGCACCCTGGCCGCCAGGGCTCATCAATTCTGCGAATTTAAGAAATTGTCTCGCTTTCCGCGCCAGAGGCACCAGAGACTTATGTAGAACGCGGAGCGGCCTGCGCCGCAAGGAGACACCATGACCGGAAGCCGAGTTTCATTTCGCCATTCCTTCCTTTTTCTTCTCGTCGCGCTCCTGCCGCTGAAACCAGCGGCGGCGCAAACCTGCGACGCGCAAGCCAATACGGCGCCGGGCACCCGGCCGTCCTATGCCTGGCAGGACCATTTCACCTCTCTCACCCGGCTCGGCAACCACTGGATGCCGAATTTTGGCGACGGGGATTCCCTCACCAACCCGTTCTGGCTCGACCAGGGGACGGCCTTTCCCTATGGCTCCGCCGGCTTTCAGGAAACCTGGTACATTCCGAGCACGAATCTCTCCAATACCGCGCCGCTCTATCGTCTCTACAGCTCCACGAACCTGGACCACATGGACTGGACCGCCGCGGTGAGCGGCTACACGACCGAGCTCACGCACGGCTACCCCTGGACGTCGCAGGTGCCGGGCACGCTGCCGATCAGCCGTTATCTCAAGAGCAGCATTTTCGATCACAGGACCTGGCTCAACAGCCAGGTTCCCACCGGCTACGCGTCCGACGCCATCCTGAGCACGGCGAACGGTCTGCCGCGCTACGGATATGAGCGGTACGGCAACCTGCTCGATCAGTGCACGGTGATCAATACCGGCAACTCGATCGGCACCAAGCTCCAGAATACCAAGCTACGCGTCGGGTTCAACCCGATCTGGGGCAACGCGATCAGCGAGATCACCCAACTGTCGACCGGCAAGCAGGTCGTCTCGCATTCGATCGGCGACATGGTGCAGTCGGTGCTCTGGTACGGCGGCCCGGACGCTCAGCACCAGCTCAACCCGACGCAATCGGGCGGCGCCGACTGCTGGGATTACGGCGCGACGCGGCGGTGGGCCGGCAGCCCGGTGATCTCCCAGGCGGTCTCCGGCACGAACCCCAAGATCTTCACCACCACCGTGCGCCCGCTCAACTTCTGCCACGACGACTTCCAGGGCAACGATGTGTGGAGCCCGCTCGCCTGGAAGGGCCTCTTCCGGCTGACCACGACGCTCGGCTGCAAGCTGAGCGGCACGCTCTATGAAGACGTGATCCAGATCCAGCATGAGGCCGAGAAGGATTCGACCGCGACCTTCACCGACAACCCAATCAACATGAACAACACCGCATGGCTGATCCCCAACGCCTTCGGCGACTGCCGGAGCAGCAACGTCAAGTTCGAAATCGTCGACCTGACGAACGGCAGCATCGTCTCGACCTACTTTCCGGGCTGCAATGCCGCGACGGTCGCTCTGTCCAACCCGACCAACAAAGGCCTGCGGATCAGCAGCGCCGACGGCACGTTCGCTCTCGGCTTCGCGCGCATCGGAACGGCCACCCAGCTCGACTTCGTGTTCACCTGCAACTTCGGCTGCGGTCTCGACACCCAGAAGATCATCATCAATTACCACAACTTCCATACCATCACGTCGACCACCTGGGAAAAGGAGACCGTCAACTACGCCATCGGCACCCCGGCCGAGGTGCTGACCCGCATGCAGCAGATCTATTCAGATACCGGCGGTGACTGCTTGAATTGAGAGTTTCCGCAAGGCTGGCTGCGGATCGGGACAGGCGATCGACGGGGTGCGAGACTGAGGAAGGCCATGCGCGCCGGGGCGTCCATGGCGCTTCCACAAGAAGACTACGCCGCTCGCCTGCGCAGCACGGCCAGGCCGGACAGGATCAAGAGGCCGGTCAGAAGGATCATGGCCCATCCGGAGAGCGTGGGAATCGCGACGGAGAGCGGCAGGCCGGGGCCGCCACTGCAGAGGGTGACATTGCTGTTGTCCAGCGTCACGGCGCCATTGCGCGCCAGAGCCCTTCCGCTCACGCTCGCGCCGGTGTTCAGAGTGATGCTTTGGAGCGCGACGATGCTTCCCAACAGCGCGGATCCTGTGCCCAGGGTCGCGGAGCTGCCGACCTGCCAGAACACTCCGCAACTGGAGCCACTATTGATCAGGAGGACAGACGAGGCGCTCGCGGTCGTCAGCGAGCTCCCGATCTTGAAAATGAAGACGGCATTGGGATTGCCTTGCGCGTCGAGAGTGAGCGTTCCCGTCAACTGGGCCGAATTCGAAAAACAGTAGACGCCCGGCGTCAGGGTCTTCCCACCCAGATCCTGCCCGGTCAAGTCGGTGTCGCAGGCCGTGTTCGCCAGATTGTTGTACACGGTGGTGAGGTCGTTCTGAGCCTGGGCCGCGGCCGCGTCGGCGGCGTGAATGGTCCCTCCGACCACGATTCCAGGAGGAAAACCGGTGACCGCGCTGCCCGGGCTGACGCCCAGATTGCCAGTGACGACCGTCGGGGTATCGGTATTGGTCACCGTCGAGCCCCCCAGCACCGAGAACGAGCTCAGTTGAGCCACTGCTTTGGAAGGGCCGCAGAGAAGCGCGGCGAATCCCAGGACGAAGATGGTCAGGTATTTGTGATTCATTCTGGAGCTTCCCTTTCCAAGGTTGATGCGGTGATGGTGGGCCCGCGGGGATCACTGCCTGGTGATCGTGAACTTGCCGAAGCTCACTCCGAGCTCCACGCCCGTCCCCTTGCCAGCCAGGGCCAGGGAGACCTCTCCCTTGGTGAGGGCCTGCGCCTCGGACGACTTGACGGCGCCCGCGGCGGCGGTCGCGCTGGCGTAGGTGCCGAACAGTTCCCGGATATCGGAGACTTCGGAGAATTTCCCGTTGCCTTCCCGAACCTCGGACCTGCCGGCGGTCAGGCCGCCGCCCTTGGCGGAGATCTTCGCGGTCGCCGTCTGACCGTTGTCACAGGTAATCGTTCCCGATCCCTTCGATGTTTTGTAAAAAGCCGACCAACCCTTGAGCGTGTAGTCCATGCGGCAGACCGTCGTCTGGGCCACGGCGCCAGCCGGCACCACCACGATCAGGGAAAACAGGAGAGCTGACAAACCTAGAGCCATGCGTCGTTTCATGAGCGATCCTTCCAGTAGGTGATAGTTCTCGGACAGCTCTGGCGGGCAACGCCTGCCGAGGCAGAGGGTCTGAACTCTAAGGTGGAGCTATATAAAGTTATTGCACGAAGCGCGCCAGCACGTCGTCCGCTCCTCCTGGGCGCGAATAGGACAATTTTCCTCTCCCCTTCGTATGAGTACCAGGCGACAAGGAGCCCTCTCATGCGAAGCCGGATCAAGCTGCTGTCTCTGACGGTCAGCGCCACGGTCGTTCTGCTCGCGATCGGCGCGGTATTGGTGGTGCTGGAGACCTTCAACGAATACCTCCATTGGGACATTTTCAGCCCCGAGGTCGAGAAGTTCCTCTACGGCATTTTCTTCTCCTGCCTGTCCCTGGGAGCGTTCGGCGTCGCGATCAGCACGGTCCTGGGAATCCAGGAGGTGGTCCAGGCCCTGCGGCGGATGATCGAGGCGGCTTCACCAGGAGCGACCGAACCGGCGAAACCGGCTCCGCGGCGGAGCTATGTGGCCGTCCTGGCGGCCCTGCTGGTCCTGCTGGTCGGCACCATCCTGGTCTTCAACGCCGTCAACCGCCGGGTGGAGGCGAAGCGTCTCCAGGTCTTCAAGCTGGTCGTCCGCGATCAGATGCTGCAGCTCGGCCCTCACCTGGAGGGGGAGACCGCGAAGATCCCGGCCCCCTGCCCGACCTGCGCGACCCCCTCGCTGCCGGAGCTCATGAAGACGCTCGGCGGCCTTTCCTTCTGCCAGTGGGCGGTGCTCTACATGGCGGACCCCGCCGACAAGGCCGTGCTGTGGAGATACCCGGCCGGCGGCAGTTACACGTCCTATGATTCGGAGACCCCCGCCAAGTTCGAACGTTTCTTCGTCGCCAGCGACGTCGACCGGGCGATCGCCCAGGCGATCGGCGGCGACACGGCCTGGATCGACTAGATGAACGGCGCGCCGGATTTCAACTGGACGCAGGTGATCCGCGACGGCCAGGGGAAGACCCGGGCGGTGCTCAAGATCTACGGCAATCCCAACGAGAGCTATCGGGATTACCAGGCGGTCGCGCAGGCAGCGGCGAAGCGCAAGAAAACCTGACCCGCGTAGTTGCCACGCTCATCCGTGTGCTCGGCGACTTCGACCTCGCCGAGGACGCCCTGAACATGCTGATGAAGCCCGGGAGACGACGCGAGATCGTCCCCCGAGGGTACTCAGGAGTTGTCGCCGATGGGATCGACGTGACCGCAGCCGCAACTGTTGGAGAAGAAAACCTGGCCCGGCAGGCAGTTGGATGGCTGCGTGGCGCAGAAGAGCGGGTCGCGGCTCAGATAGTGGACTCGCGGATCGCGTGAATCCGGACACTTGCAGACCCCGGACGCTCCCGCTTCATAGATCCCCTTCACCTCCTCGGGCGCCAGCGCGCGGGAGAAGATCTGGAGCTCGTCGAGATCCCCGCCTAAGAAGCCGCCATGCCCCGCCGTCAGGGAGCCGATCCGCAGCGGCGAGTCACTGTCCAGGCTGCCTGCGTGGTTCGTGGGATTGCGGCGCGTGCCCGCCTCGGCCCCATCGACATACCAGACGATCCCATCGGGTTGATTGCGGCGGACCGTGACTTCCACATGATGCCAGCGGCCATCCGCGACCTGGATGCCTGAGCCGTAGTTCTCGAATCCGCCGTCGGCGAGCTGAAGCCCCGGCGTTCCATTATAAAGAAAGAGCTCGTACCCATGCCCGGCAGAGCGTTTGTCGAGGATCACGACAACGCCCGGCTGTTTTCGGGTCCGGACCCAGACGCCCAGCGAGAAATCGGACTTCCCGAGATCGAGACGAGATCCTTTGGGGACCTCGACGTAGCCGCCCCTCCCGTCGAGCGATAGAGCGCCCTGAATGAAGCCCGCCCGGGTCTGGGCTCCACCCGCGAGGACGCCGCTCCGCAGGCCGACGCGGTCGGTAACCGCCGTCCGGTGGATCTCGTCGAAGGGCCACCAGGCGACCGATCCAGGAGGAGCGGGATTGCATGCCCTGGGTACCTGGAAGCAGAGCCGGCTCGGGTCCGGCCCCGTCACGGCCGGCGCGATCGCGTGGCAGACATTGGGTGTCCCATCCCCCGTCACCAGGAGATCGGGAAGCTCGGTCACCGGCTCCGGGCTCTTACAGACGGTGATCTCGCCGTCCACCTCGAGCTTCGATTCGTCGAACCGCTGATCGAAGCAGGCGAGCGCGGCCCCTGCCTGCTGTCGCGCCTGCGGCGAGCGGGCATAGGAGAGATCGAACGCCGGAGCCTTGGCCGTGAACAGGGAGCTGAAGGGCTGGGGGCCGGCGTAGCAACCGAGCATTGGCATCAGCGTGTCCACGGCGTTGCCCGGAACCTGTGGGGTATCCACACAGGGAAAGGTCCCCGGAACGCCGATGTAACGGCACCGCAGCTTCTCGGGATGAGCAATCATCTCGGATTGCAGATTCTCCATCGAGATGCCGCTGAAGCAGAACCCATACTCCTCCCACAGCTCGCGGGTCATGCCCACGCCGAACGACACGGGGTTGGCCTTGCACGCATGCTCGCAGCCACCCAGCCCCGTGGTGAGGTCCTTGTCCCGGTCCGTCCAGCCGATCGGGCAATTGGGATCGCCGGACGGCACGCAGACGAAGTCGGCCAAGTCCCCGGCGCTCTGGTCCGGGATGTCGCCGAGATCCGGGAGCGTCTCGAAACATTCGGACAGAAACTGATCAACCGTAGTGTGATCCGTCGGAGGCGAGGTCTGATAGCCGCGCCAGCGGGTCTGGCCGGACTGGAAGTCCGTCACCGTATTGCCCGGCCCGGCGTGACCCGGCCAGAGGTCGAGATCGTACTTCGCCTGTACCCCTCGCTGCGGGACGTAGGGGTGCGCATCGAACAGCCGCCAGCTCTTGGACTTCTCCCACCGGCGGGTCCGGCGGAAGATCCGGATCTCGGCAAGGATGCGCACGTACGCGTCCCCCGTGAGACTGGCATCCAGCCGCGAGAAGCCCGTCACCGTGTAGCGCGGCGCGGGAATCGGGTTCTGGAGCTCCGACTTGACGGCGTCCTTCACGTCCTGGGGGTAGCCCGCGAAGATCGGGTGACAGCCGCTGCCGCTCCAGATGACCTTGGGATGGACGGGGTCGAGAGCCCAACGATAAGGCTGATAGCTCACCGACTGGCCGCCCGCGCCCTGGGCCGCCTGCGAGCACTCGCCCTCTGTAAGGTCGTTGGTCGCGATCGGAATAAAAAACTGTGGCGATACAGGAAGAAAAATAAGATAGGTACAAAGGCCGCGCGCCTCGCAGGCCCCCTGACTCGGGAAAACCCGAGTCGAGCCATAGCGCGAGTTGTCACAGGTCGGCTCGGCGATATAGGTTGCCTTGCAAGGGCCCTGGGGGTCCTTGGCACCCGTTTCGAAGTAATGGTCCATGTAGTTGTTGTGATAGTCGATGAAGCCGCCCACCGCCTCCGTCCCGATGCGGGTGGTGATGCCCGCCGACGCCTCGAAGTGCGCTCGCCAGATGTTGAAGCCGATGCTCGCGGCGCCTCCCACGCGCAGCCAGAAGTCCTGCCCGTTCGTCAGCTCGACATCCTTGGCCTGGACGGTCTCGTTGCGGACGGCCGTCGTCGCGGGCGGCTTGCCATCGTAGATCCCCTTCAGGAAACGGTCCAGGGTCGTATCCGACTGGGTCTTGAAGCCGAAGCCGGTCTCGAGGCTGAAGCGGAGCACCAGCGGAGGAACGATAGGGACCTCCGGGATGTAGGGGGAGAGATCGAAAGCGAAATCGAGGTCCGGGCCGGCGAACAGGTCGACATAGAGTTTCCCGGGATAGTTCGGGGCATGCTTCAGGCCCGCGTACTGCGGGCTCGCCGCCGAGTACGTGAAGCCGGTCGGCCACGGCTTCGGACTATAGATCGGGAAGAGCTGCCCCCAGGTGAGGCTGCCCCAATTGTTGTATGTGCTGACGTTGAACAGTTCGGAGACCGACAGTTTCTGGAGCTTCACCGGGTCGACGGGGAGGAGAACCTGTTCGGGATCGATCCCGAACAGAGACTTGTCGAGCCACTGAACGCCTTCGATCTGCCAGCCGGGGGATGGGGTTGGCGGCAGCGGCAGGGTCTTGCCGAACAGCGTGAGCGTATGACCCGCCGCGAGCACCTCGATCCGCTTCGCCTCGTCGATCCGAGTGCTGTAAAGATTGGCGCCGATGCCGAAGTGCGATCCGCCGACACTCGCACGCGTCCCCTTGGCGGGAAAAAGGCTGCCACCGGACATGTAGGGAACACACCAGCGGAGGTCGCGGCGGATCGTGCTGTCGCCGATCCAGGGGGCATGCGTCCAATCGTCCAGATAGTGGTTGACACTATTCAGGAGGCTATCAAAGTTCGTCAGGACGTCGCTCGCGGGCTGCAGATCATCATGGAACTCCTGGATCGTGTTGACGCAGGAATCCAGGAAATCGGCGTGACCGAGCAGCTTGTCCCAGAACGGGGCACCGGTGGCCGACTCCAGCCCCTCGACGGCGTTGTGACTGAAGGAGACGAGCGCCCGGGTGTTCCTCAGGAAGGGGTGATCGGAGGGTTTCTCATACGGTGGGAGAGAGACGCTTTTCGGCTTGCTCGGTGAGCCTTCGGGCCAGACCGGCATGTAGTAATACCACTCTGGGGGGGAGGGCTGATCGAGTTGCTCAAAGGTGGGCAGGAAGTCGAGATTCAGCGCCAGATCCTCGATCTGCAAGAGTTGGGCGTCGGTCTGCGCGGAAGCGACGGACGGCAGCACGAGGGCGGTCCAGCCAATTGTGAGCGCGATCCAGATCGCGCCGCGGATGGGGGGTGCGGGCATGGCGTTCCTCCTCCATAAAATCTCTGTCCACCGGAGACCCAGGGAGGATTTCTAGCAAGCAGAGAAGATTTCTCCATTGTAGAGAAGTTTTTACGAAAATACGAACGATTAATTTGCATGAAGCTACGGGGCGACTTGGCCACATCTGCTCCGTCTTCGCAAGAAAGCCTGATCCGCTTCCCTTGCCTGGTCCAAGGCCGCGTAATACCCTGAGCATGGAAAAAGGATGCGTAGGGGCGGATCCTGCCCAGCGCTGAATAATCCGCGGGAGACAGGATGAGCGGAAACACGGCCGAACAGTCGCGCGAGATGGTGGACGCCGTCTACCGCTCAGACTCGCGCCGGGTCTTCGCCACGCTCGTCCGCGTGCTCGGCGACTTCGACCTCGCGGAGGACGCGCTGCACGACGCCTTCGCGGCGGCGCTGGAGCATGGACGCAGGGCGGCGTGCCCGCCAACCCCCGGGCGTGGCTGGTTTCGACCGGCCGCTTCAAGGCCATCGACCGCATCCGCCGCCGCGCCCGCTTCGACACCTGGCAGGCGGAGCTCGCCGCGCGGCTCGACGCCCAAACCCAGGATTCCGCCGCGTGGGAGGACGAGGGGGTCGAGGACGACCGGCTGCGGCTGATCTTCACCTGCTGCCATCCAGCCCTGCCGCCGGAGGCCCGGGTGGCGCTGACGCTGCGCGAGGTCTGCGGCCTCACCACCGAGGAGATCGCCCGCGCCTTCCTCACCGCGCCGCCCACCCTGGCCCAGCGGATCGTGCGCGCCAAGACCAAGATCCGCGCCGCGGGCATCCCCTATCAGGTGCCGTCGCGGGCCGACCTGCCGGACCGGCTGGAAACCGTTCTGCAGGTGATCTACCTGGTGTTCAACGAGGGGTACTCCGCGTCGTCGGGCGAGTCGCTGACGCGGGCCGATCTCGCGAGCGAGGCGATCCGCCTGGGACGGCTGCTCGTCGAGCTGCTGCCGGAGCCCGAGGCGATGGGGCTCCTGGGATTGATGCTGCTGCACGAGTCGCGGCACGCCGCGCGCTCTTCGCCCACCGGCGAGCTGGTGCTGCTGGCCGATCAGGACCGCTCGCTCTGGAACCGGGAGCAGATCGCCGAGGGGAAGGCGCTGGTGGAACGGGCGCTGGCGTCCCGCCGGTTCGGCCCCTACACCCTGCAGGCCGCGATCGTGGCGGTGCACGCCGAGGCGCCCACCGCCGAGGCCACGGACTGGGCCCAGATCGTCGGCCTCTACGACGTGCTGGCGCGGGTGGAGCCGTCGCCCGTGGTCGAGCTCAACCGCGCCGTGGCGGTGGCGATGCGCGACGGCCCCGCGGCGGGCCTGGCCCTGATCGACGCCATCCTGGCGCGCGGCGATCTGGCCGACTACTACCTGGCGCACTCCTCGCGGGCGGAGCTCTGCCGGCAACTGGGCCGCACGGACGAAGCCCGGGCCGCCTACGAACGGGCCCTCGCCCTCACCCGGCAGGAGCCGGAGCGGCGATTTCTCGAGCGGCGGCTGGGCAATCTGGCGGGCTGAAAACGGCGGATTCGGACTTTTTTCGATTCCGGGCGGGAGGGTTGTCGATTTGGGGCTCCGCCGATCGACTACCTGGTGTCGCGGCGGTCCGCGGCGACCTCGAACCTCAAATCCGACCCGCGCAAAGGAGCCCGTCATGGAAACCAACACCTACCTCACGTTCAACGGCCAGTGCGAAGCCGCGTTCAAGTTCTACGAGCAGTGCCTCGGCGGCAAGATCGTCGCCATGCTCACCCACGAAAATACGCCGATGGCGGAATGCGCGTCCGCTGAATGGGAGGGCAAGATCGTTCATGCCCGCCTGGTCCTGGGCGACAAGATCCTGATGGGCTCCGACGCCCCACCCAACAGCTATGAGCAGCCCAAGGGCTTCTCCGTGTCGCTCCTCGCCGACGACACGGCGGAGGCGGAGCGCGTCTTCCACGCGCTGGCGGAGAACGGTACCGTTCAGATGCCGATCCAGGAGACCTTCTGGGCTCACCGCTTTGGTATGCTCGTCGATCAGTTCGGTATACCGTGGATGGTCAACCATGAAAAGCCCGCGAATTCTTAGAAAATCGTTTCTATAAAGACAACTCAGGGAGGAGCCGGCATGAGCGGAGTACGAGTCCTGGTTGGTACACGCAAGGGCGCTTTCATCCTGACGTCGGACGGCAAGCGCGAGCAGTGGAACGTCAGCGGCCCTCATTTCGCGGGCTGGGAGATCTATCACGTCAACGGCTCGCCCGTGAACCCGGACCGGCTCTACGCGTCGCAGTCCAGCGGCTGGTTCGGGCAGATGATCCAGCGCTCCGACGACGGCGGCAAGACGTGGGAGGCGGTGGGCAACAAGTTCGCGTACGAGGGCGTCCCCGGCACGCACCAGTGGTACGACGGCACGCAGCACCCCTGGGCGTTCGCGCGGGTCTGGCATCTCGAGCCGTCGCCGACCGATGTCGATACGGTCTACGCCGGGGTGGAGGATGCCGCCCTGTTCCGCTCGGCCGACGGCGGGCAGACCTGGCAGGAGCTCCCCGGGCTGCGCGAGCACGGCTCGGGGCCCCACTGGCAGCCGGGCGCCGGCGGGATGTGCCTGCACACCATCATTCTCGATCCCAGCGATCCCCAGCGGATCTTCATCGCCATCTCGGCCGCGGGCGCGTTCCGCACCGACGACGGTGGCAAGACCTGGCGGCCGATCAACCGCGGCCTGAAATCCCAGGGGATCCCCGACCCGAACGCCGAGGTCGGCCACTGCGTCCATCACATCACGATGCACCCGTCGCGGCCGGGCACGCTGTTCATGCAGAAGCACTGGGACATCATGCGCAGCGACGACGCCGGCGATTCGTGGCGGGAGGTCAGCGGCAACCTGCCGAGCGACTTCGGATTCCCGATCGCGGTTCACTCCCACGAGCCGGAAACCATCTACGTGGTGCCGATCAAGAGCGACTCCGAGCATTACCCGCCCGAGGGGAAGCTGCGCGTCTACCGCAGCCGCGGCGGCGGCAACGAGTGGGAGGCGCTCACCAACGGGCTGCCGCAGAAAGATTGCTACGTCAACGTGCTGCGCGACGCCATGGCGGTCGATTCGCTCGATTCGTGCGGCGTCTACTTCGGCACCACCGGCGGCCAGGTCTACGCCTCGGCCGATTCCGGCGACACCTGGGCTCCGATCGTCCGGGATCTTCCCGCCGTCCTCTCCGTCGAGGTCCAGACGCTGCCATGATCCGCGTCGTGCTCCCGCACCATCTGCGGAACCTGGCGCGCGTTGGCGACGAGGTGGAGATCGAGGTCACGGGTGCGGTCACCCAGCGTTCGGTCCTCGACGCCGTCGAGGCCGCGTATCCGGTGCTGCGCGGGACGATCCGCGATCACGTTTCGCGGCAGCGCCGGCCGTTCCTGAGGTTCTTCGCCTGCGAGCAGGATCTGTCCCACGAGCCGCCGGACGACCCGCTGCCGGAAGCGGTCGCGGCGGGGAAAGAACCCTTTTTGATCGTCGGGGCCATGGCCGGCGGCTAGATGGAGGAATCATGAGATACATGCTGCTGATCTATGGCGACGAGCAGGCCCTGAGCCAGCCCGAGCTGGAGCAGTGCTACCGGGAGTCCGCGCAGCTCGCGAACGAGATCCATGCGAAGGGTCAATATCTCGCGACCGCCCCGCTGCACCCGACGGCGATGGCGACCAGCGTCCGGGTCCGCGAGGGCAGGCGGCTGGTGACCGACGGCCCGTTCGCGGAGACGCGCGAGCAGTTGGGTGGCTACTTCCTGATCGAGGCCCCGGATCTCGACGAGGCGATCGCCATCGCCGGCCGGATTCCGATGGCGCGCCGGGGCACCGTGGAAATCCGGCCGGTCGTCGAGGTCGCGGGCCTGCCGGAACGATAGAGCTTCCGCTACTCGACCATTTCGATCAGAAGGCCGTGCGCCAGGGAGGCCGGGATCAGGAAACGGTCCCGGCCTTTGTAGTTGAAGGTCTGCAGGTTCAGGCCGTTCTTGCGGTTGACGAGGGCGCGGGCGGTTTCGAGGTTGCCGGCCTTGAGGCTCACGCCCAGGATTCCCTCGCCGCGGTCCGCCGCGAAATCCGCGGCCACGCCGGGGCCCTCCGGCTGCAGAAGAGTCACGCTGCTGTTGTTGTGATAGAGCACCTTCGCGCTACGCGCGCCCAGGTAGCCGATCCTCTTGTGCCGGGAGCGGACCTCGAGGCCGAGCCCCTCGTAGAACTCGATGGCGGCGTCCAGGTCCGCCACCACCAGCCAGAGAGTTTCGATCTTCTGCGCCGTGTTGGGATGCGGGCGGGGCGCCAGCACCGGAAAATCAGTGAACATCTTCCGCACCTGCGCATCGTCATATTGCAGCAGGAAATTCGAGTTGTCGGGAGCGACTCGCGCGGTGAGGACGATCGAATTCCAGAGCGGCGTGAGCCCCACCATCTCGCCGGTCGATTCGATGGTGAGCGGAGGCGCCGGAATCGGGCCAACGTTTGGGTAGCCCGCGCCGGTCAGGAAATCGATCGTCTGGCCGGCGTCGGCGACGGCGGTGCCGTAGAACTTGGCGCCCTCGTGGTCCGCCAGGAAGTCCAGGAACGGCGCGGTGAATTCGTTCCGCTCGGTGAACGTCGCGATCTCCAGGTAGGAGCGGTCCCGGAACCAGATCAGGCGGTTCTTGGCGCCCAGGGGGGACAGCAGGGCGGGGGTCGCCGCGAAGCCGAGATTCCGAGTGAAGACGTCCCCCGCGGCGTCGAAATTCTCGGGGCGCACGAGCACGGCGACGTGATCCGTTCCCCGGACGTCACCCAGATCCTGGGCCGCGGCCTGGCCCCCAAACGCCAGCAGCGCGCAAATCGCTGTCCAACCGATCCGCTTTGCATTCATTTGTCATCTCCTGTACTTGAAAGATCTTTGGATAGTAGAGCAGGAAACGCCTGGCCGCGCCATTGACACCCTCGCCACTCTGTCCTAGACTGTTGACTCCCTTGAGCGATCGTCTCGCTCCCATTCTTTCACTCAGCACCACCCCTCGCGGCTCGAGTACTTTTCATGAAAAATGTGCGCGCTTTCGTAGCTTCCGTAACTTCCCGCCAGGAAGGCAGGACCGAAGAGCAGGAATGGCCTGTGTATGCCTGGACGCATGAGATGGCCACCCGCATGGCCTTCGCCTACGTCATCCAGGTGCTCAAGATCCAGGGGGATTTCGAGCTGCGGGTCGTCGGTTCCTAGCGATTTTAGGTCATCGCTGGAACGCGTAGGAAATCTTTATGAACAGCAGGCGGTCCGCCCGCTGCAGGTCGCCGAGGCGGTTCTGCAGCCGGTCGTCGGCATACCCCACGAAGAGCACGGTCTGCCAGTTGATCTGGTAGGCGAAGAGAGCCGAGCCCGCGAACGAGCCGCTGCTGGCGCGCACGGGTGAGGTGTAGAGCCGCGGGTCGCGGTCGACGTCGAGATACTCGCCGATCACCCGCAGGAAGGCGCGGGCGGTGAAGTTGTAGGTCACCTTCAGGCGCTCGATCTGGGCGGTGAACAGACGACCCTGTGATCTTCCTCCAGTCGGGCCTCCGCCGGCGTTGACGTCGAGCCACTGACGGTCGGCGTTGAAGTCGAGCGCCAGATGATCGGTGGGCTTGACGGTGCCGAAGAGGGCGAAGTCCCCACCCTGGCCGACCCGGCCGTTGGTGAAATCGATCGAGTCGCCGAGAGCGCCGCTGAAGCCGACGCGGGAGAAGCGGCGGCCGGGATCGAACTGGAAGTAGTAGTTGACGTCGCTGCGCTCGAGGACCCGGCTGCCCACCCGCAGCTTCTCGCGCACCGCGAAGTCGAGGCCGGCCGACATGTTCCGCTGCCCCTGGACCTGAATGCCCGGGTTGGTCTGCCGCCGGATCAGCTCGCCGTCGGGGCTCTCGATGTAGCGCACGACGGCATAGGGCGACACCCGCCGGAACAGCCCTTTCTGCGGATAGAAGTTGCGGTAGAGGGCGTAGCGGCCGGAGCGGAAGCCGACCTGCGGCACGAACCCCTCGTCGGCGCGGAAGTCCTCGCCGAAGTCCTGCACGGTGGCCCGCCAGGTCCAGTCGCGGCCGGTGTGGAGATACTCCAGGTGGGCGGCGTGGGAGGTGAGCTGGCGGCCGTCCCAACTGGGATAGAGATCGAGCCGGTTGGGTGTCTCGGTGTCGCTCACCAGGAACTGCCCCGTCATCTGGTCGGTCGCGCTCCGCCGCCAGAGGAAGTCGGGGCCGGCGACCCGGTTGTAGCCGCCGCCGTCCTCGTTCTCGCGGGCGGTGACGATCAGGCCGGCGTAGGAGGCGCCGAAATCCCGCCGCAGGCTGCCGACCAGCACCCTGGAGGCGAACTCCTGGGGCGCGAAGTCGTTGCCGGTGGCGCCCGGGATGATGAAGCTGCCGCCCCCTTCGTCCTCGGTGAGCAGCAGGGTGTAGGTGGTGCGGCCCAGCTTGCCGGTGTCCCGGAGCCCCCACCGGGGATCGGTGATGGTGCGGGTGTAGACCGCCGGGATCGGGGTGTCGAAGAGGTCCAGCCCCTCCAGGAAGAAGGGGCGCTTCTCCGGAAAGAAGATGGCGAACTGGTTGTTGACCGCGATCTGGCCGACGTCGGACTCCACCTGCGAGAAGTCGGGATTGATGGTGAGGTCGAGGGCGTTGCTCGCGCTCAGTTGCCATTTGACGTCGAGACCGGCGTCGAACTCGGGGTCCTGGTCCTCGAGCGAGGAGCCGAGCCCGTCCCGGGGCTCGCCGAGGCGCTGGCCGGTGACGTAGGGCGCCGCCACGAAGTGGCCGCCGCCGGGCAGCCCTGTCAGGCCGGTGAGCTCGCGCGACTGGCAGATCCAGCAGTTGCTGCCGCGGGCGATCGGGCTGCTGTGGAACGCGTAGCGCTGATCGCGCGGATAGTTGCGCCAGACCAGGATGCCCCAGTGATTCTCGGCCTGCCTGGGATAGCGCAGCGAGGAGAGGGGGACCCGCATCTCGGCCGTCCAGCCGTCGGCGGTGATCTGCGCCGCGGTGTCGTAGAAGAAGTCGGGGGAGAAGTCCTCGTTGCTGCTGCTGTCGTTGTAGACCGCGTCGGCCTGGTTGCCGCGGGGGTTGACGCGCAGCTCGACCGCCGTGCGGCGGTCGTTGCGGGTGTCGAGGAAGACGGCGACGTTGTCGTCGGTGCCGACGATCTTGTCGCGCTCGACGAAGGGCGCGCGGATCTTCCCGGGCTCGGGATCGAAGGCGTGGATGCCGATGTAGAAGTCGTGCTCGTCGTAGGTCAGGTAGACCACCGTCTTCGCCTTCGGCTCGGTGTTGTCGGCCGGATAGGTCTCGAAGAAGGTGTCAAGGACGGCCGCCTGCTTCCAGGCGTCGTCGTCGAGCCTGCCGTCGACGGTGATCCTGGCGGCCGCCCGCGGCACCGGCAGCGGCGGACCGACGGGCGGTGCCGCGGCGGCGGCGGCCGGCGGGATCATCGAGAGCAGAGCGAGGCCAGCGGTGCGGATCAGGGTGCGCATCGCCCCTTATACCGAGGCGCGGCCGAAAAGTTTCCTTTTCGGCGAAGATCGATCCGCGCGAATATTAAGAATAATAAATTTACCGCCGGAACTCCCGCACCTCGCCGTCGGCCAGCTCGAAGATCACGCTGTGCTCGCCGGCCGAGCGGACCTTGGCGGCGCCGAAGATCGGCAGGTTCATCGTGTCCCCCGGCTTCACGGTCGCCGGATCGACCATGATCGAGGCCAGGGGGAGCACCTCGACGGCGCGGTGGGGCGCCCGGATCGGCACCTCGGCCGGCGGCGGGGTGGTGAGCTCGCGGATCGGTTTCGAGCAGTTGTCGCAGTGGCCGCAGTGCTCCCAGTCGAACGGCTCGCCGAAGTACTCGAGGATCGCCTTCCAGCGGCAGAGCGCCGTCTGGGCGTAGAGGACCATGCGCCGCAGCCGGTCGCGGTCCCCCTCGGAGCGCTTCTCGTAGCTGTCCGCCATCGTGTCCAGCGCCTCGGCGCCGAGATCGCTCAGCAGCAGGCGGTACTCTCCGGGGGAGGTCTCCTCCACCATCTCCAGATCCTTCATCGTCGCCAGGACGACCTTCACCTTGGCCTGGGCGACTCCGGCGGTCCGCTTCTGGATCTCGCCCGCCGCTACGCCATGCCGGTCGGCCTTCAGCTTCGACAGAGCCTGGTAGACGGCGAGGAAGTGCTCCCGCTTCGGGTAGCGGCCGTTGAGGAAGAAGATCTGGGTGTTCTTGTCCTCCGCCTGATACAGGAGGACGCAGCGGGCGGGCTCGCCGTCGCGGCCGGCGCGGCCGGCTTCCTGATAGTAGGACTCCAGCGAGCCGGGCAGGTTGTAGTGGACGACGAACCGGATGTCCGGCTTGTCGATCCCCATGCCGAAGGCGTTGGTGGCGACGATCACCCGCAGATCCCCAGCCATGAAGCGGTCCTGGGTGCGCTTGCGCTCGCGCGCTCCCAGCCGGCCGTGATAGCGGGCGGCCGAGAAGCCGAGGCTCTCCAGGCGCTCCGTGACCTCCTCGCAATCCTTGATCGTGGAGACGTAGACGATGCCGGTCCCTTCCATCTCGGCCAGCAGCCGGGCGAGCGCCTCCTGCTTCATCTCCTCCTTGGGAGTGGGGATCACCTCGAAACGGAGGTTCTCGCGAAAGACGCCGATGTCGATGACCTCCATATCCTCGCGGCCGAGCTGGCGGCGGATGTCGTCGACCACGTTGGGCGTGGCGGTGGCGGTCAGGGCCAGGATCCGGGGATTGCCGAGCGCCTCGATCGCCGAGCGCAGGTGCAGGTAGGAGGGGCGGAAATCGTGCCCCCAGTGAGAGATGCAGTGCGCCTCATCGATCACGAAGACGTCGATCAGGTTGGTCTTCAGCTTCGCCAGGAACTCCGGCTGCGCCAGCCGCTCGGGGGTGACGAAGACGAACTCCCGCTGCTCCTTCCCGATCTCCTCCAGAACCTGGCTCTCCTCGCCGGCGCTGAGGGTGCTGTTGACCTCGACGGCGTCGATGCCGAGCTCCCGCAGCTTGTCCACCTGATCCTTCATCAGCGAGAGCAGGGGGGAGACGATGACCGTGGTGCCCGGCAGCTCCGCGCCGGGAAGCTGGTAGCAGAGCGACTTGCCGGCCCCGGTGGGCATGATCGCCAGCGTGTCCCGGCCCGCGAGGATGGAGCGGATGACCTCTTCCTGCCCCTCGCGAAGAGCCCGGAAGCCAAAAGTACGGCGCAGAGTGCGCCGGAGGGTCGAAAGCTGAACCGTCTCTGTCATGGAGTTCCTTCCAAGAGTCCTACCCACCTACCCAAGGTAAGTGCCCCAAGAATGGCAGCAATCACCGTGCCGCGATAGCTATCCCTGGCGGACCCGATCGCGAGCATCAACAAATCGGTCCCTACTTGCGTATAAGGACCGAAATCATCCCGCGGAACCCGTTGACGCTGGACGCGGGTGGAGTTACACTAGTTCTACAAAAAGCCAAAGGGGTATCGGTAGGACTTGCACTGACCCCCTGCGAAGGTCCCAGCAGGTGGGCAGGCGAATTCTAGAGACTTTTTCTTTTTTACGAGGTAGGACGATGTTGATGTTTGTCAGCACACTCGTGGTGGGTGCCGTAGCCGGTTTCGCGATGGAGCAGCAGTGGGGCATGAACCTGGTCCGCTGGGGCCGGATGCAGCGGATGCGCGCCCGCGTGGCACGCCGGCAGGGCACCAGCCCCTGGCGCGCCTGGTTTGAAGAGCAGGAGTAGGGGGAAGAGGGCGACCGCAGGTCGCCCCCGCCCGGGCATCAATGCCCGGGCTACACCTGAAAAGAGAAAGCCGGGTGAACCCGGCTCAAGTCCCTCGTGTGATCTTGAGCCGGCTTCAGCCGGCTTTTCGCTTCCATCGTAGCCCGGGCATTGATGCCCGGGCGGAGGCCGCCCCTGCCCCTGCCTACTCCGCCACCACCCGCACCCGGTGCCAGGCGTTGTTCGCGTACCCCTTGAAGTTCCAGACCTGCGCGGGATCGCTGGGCTGGGTCTGCGCGGAGCTATCGAAGGCGCGGCAGCAGATCTCGTGCGAGCCCGCAGCGAGGTCGAGCGGCGCCTCCCAGAAGCGCCAGGTCCAGCCGGCGCCGGCGCCGAGATCCGCGGTCTGCCAGGTCCGGCCGCCATCCGCCGAGACGTCCACCCGGGCCACCTCGCGATCCCCTCCCGCCACCGCCCAGCCTCGCACCGCCACCCGTCCCGCCGGCAGCTTCCCGCCTTCGAGAGGGGAGCAGATCACCGAGTTGACCGGCGACTCGCCGAGCATCAGCCCCGCATCCCAGTCGACGTTCTCCGGCCCGATCGAGGGGGGGAAGAGCCGGTACGCCTTGGCCTGGAAGTAGTTGTCGGACGGCTGCTCCTGCAGGGTGATCCGCGAGAGCCACTTGACGCTGCGGGCGCCGATGTAGCCCGGCACCACTACCCGCAGCGGCGCGCCGTGGGCCGCCGGCAGCGGCTCGCCGTTCATCGTGTCGGCCAGCAGCACCTCGGGGTGCAGGGCCTTCGCGAGGGGGATCGAGCCGCCGAAGTTGAAGCGGTGGCCGTGCCGCTCGGTGTCGTCGAGACCGAGGAATGCGGCGTGGAGCGCCCCGGACCGCGGACCGGCCGCGGCCAGCACCTCGCGCAGGGGGACCCCGGACCACTCGGCGTTGCTGATCGCCTCCGTCCCCCAGGGGAGCTCGTTGGGAATCGGCGAGACCGCCATCATCTCCAGCCGGCGATTGCCCGCGCACTGGAGGGTGGCGGCGACCGTGATCCGGGGGAGGCGCTGGAGATCCGCCAGCGAAAGCGAGAGCGGCCGCTCCACCAGCCCGTCCACCGTAAGCCGCCACGCCGCCGGGTCCACCGCCGGGATGTCGCCGTGGTTACGGACGAAGAAGAGCTCGTTGGGAGTGGCGAAAGAATCGAGGAGGACGTCGGGCGCCGGCCCGGCGTTGAGCGGATTTTCCTGCCGGATCAGCAGGCGGGGGTGCCGTTCTGACAGAGCCATGACAATTCAGGAGCTACTCGTCGGCTACTCGTCGTAGGTGAGCTGCCGGGTACACCGCCGGTAGGCGCCGGCGTCCGCCAGGGGCTGGAAGATGTCGCAGTGGGTCATCTCGCCGCCGTAGACGTGCAGGGTGAGCGAGGCCCGGTCGGGCTGGGCGTTCGCCAGCACGTGATGCTCGAAAGGCGGAATCAGCGCTCCGGCGGTGCCGGCCGTAGCATGCACCGAGCCCCGCTCGGCGAACTGGCAGAGCCCGTCTTCCCCCTCTTCCATCAGCTCGTAGCGGATCACTTCCATCTCCCCCTCGAGCACCCCCTCGACACACCAGATCCCCGCGTGGTCGTGGAGCGCGGTGCGCTGCCCCGGCCCCCAGGTCATGACCAGCGCCGTGAAGCCGAGCTCCGGATCGCTATAGAGGAGGCGGCGGGCGTAGGACTCCGGCTTCACCTTCCGGAAGCGCTCCGGCAGGATCAGCCCCTCGGCCGGAATGAAGGACTCCAGATCGTTCTTGATCCGCTCGCCGATGGCGTTGATGTCCTTCAGACGCACCGCCTCGCAGAGCCGGTCGATCAAGGGGTTCACAATCGCGGGGGTTTTTACCGAGGACGTCATCCGGGCCTCCTAGTCCTGCTCCAGGTAAGTGTATCCCGACAGCCCTTCCTCATAGCGGCGCAGGAGCAACCTCGACTCTTCGAGCGTGATGCGCTTGGCGCGCAGGGCGAGCTCGGCCGCCCGCCGCACCCGGGCGACCAGGTCCTCCCGGTTGTAGCGCACGTAGCGGAGCACGTCGCTCACCGTGTCGCCGCTCACCACCCCCTCGATCTTGTAGTCCTCGTCCTTGTCGAGCGAGACGTGGACGGTGTTGGTGTCCCCGAAGAGGTTGTGGAGGTCGCCCAGGATCTCCTGGTAGGCCCCGACCAGGAAGATGCCCAGGTAGTAGGGCTGCCCGGAGTGGAAGTCGTGCAGCTCCAGGACGTCCTTGACGTCCCGGCGATCGATGAAGTGGTCGATCTTGCCGTCCGAGTCGCAGGTGATGTCGGCCAGCACGCCCCGGCTCGCCGGCTCCTCGTCGAGGCGGTGGATCGGCACCACCGGGAAGAGCTGGTCGATCGCCCAGGAGTCGGGCACCGACTGGAAGACCGAGAAATTGCAGAAGTAGGTGTCCGCGAGCTGCCGCTCGAGGCCTTCGAGATCCTCCGGCACCTGCGGCATCGTGCGCACGATCCGCAGGATCTTCTGGCAGGTCGCCCAGAACAGGTCCTCGGCGAGGCCGCGGTTCTCCAGCGACAGGTGGCCGAGGTTGAACAGGCTCAGGCACTCGTCGCGCGAGGAGATGGCGTCGTGGTAGGACTCCAGCACGTTCTTCCGCGACACCTCCTTGTAGGTCTCGAAGAGGTTCCGCAGCGAGAGCTCGGCGTCCGCCGGCGCCTTGCGCGGCAGCTTGCCGACCTCGAACTCGGAGACCCCCAGCACATCCATCACCAGCACCGCGTGATGGGCCACCGTGGCGCGGCCGGACTCCGAGACGATCGTCGGATGCGGCACGCCCCGCGAGTCGCACACCTCCATGAGGCCGAAGACGATGTCGTTGGCGTACTCCTGGAGCGTGTAGTTGAGCGACGAGGTGAAGTTCGTCTGCGAGCCGTCGTAGTCGACGCCGAGGCCGCCGCCGACGTCGAGAAAGCTCAGCGGCGCGCCCATCTCGACCAGGTTGACGTAGACCTGCGCCGCCTCGCGCAGGCCGTCCTTGACCGAGCGGATCGAGGAGATCTGGCTGCCGAGGTGGAAGTGGAGGAGCTCGAAGGTATCAAGCAGGCCGTTCTCGCGCAGGAAGGTGACCGCCCCCAGCAGGTCGCGCCCCGAGAGGCCGAACTTCGAGCGGTCGCCGCCCGAGGCCTCCCAGTGCCCGGCCCCCTTGGCCGACAGCCGCGAGCGGATGCCGATCCGCGGCCGCACGCCCATCTTCTGCGAGATCTGATGGATCAGCGGCAGCTCCGAGGGCTTCTCCACCACCATCACCACGTGCCGGCCGAGCTTCGAGGCGAGGAGAGCCGTCTCGATGTACTCCTCGTCCTTGTAGCCGTTGCAGATGATGAGCGCCTCCTCATCCTCCAGCATCGCCATCACGGCGAGCAGCTCCGGCTTCGAGCCCGCCTCGAGGCCGAAGTGATAGGGGCGGCCGTACTCCACCAGCCGCTCGACCAGATAGCGGTCCTGGTTGACCTTGATCGGATAGACGCCGCGGTAGCTGGCCTGGTAGCCATACTCCTTGATCGCCCGCGCGAACGCCTCGTTGAGCTCGACGACCCGCGCCTTGATGATCTCCGAGAAGCGGATGAGCAGCGGCAGGTTGATCCCGCGCTCGCGCACCTCGTCCACCAGCTCCTTGAGATCGATGGCCGGCGTTTTGGGCCCGCCGGGGTGGACGACCATGCAGCCGGCGTCGTTGACGGAAAAGTAATTGTTCCCCCAACCCCTGATGTTGTAGAGGTCGTGGGAATCGGCCGGGGACCAGCGGCGGGAAAGCGGCGAAGCGGTAGCCATCTCGGTACGAGACCTCTCGGGAAGCACGGAACAGGTTTTTCACCAACAGGAACGCCGGGCGGCACGCCCGGCCGGCAGGCACTCTAACATGAATCGGCGGGGGTACCTTCCCACCCCCTGTGATACCGTTTTCCCTTCCATGCCCCGTCTTCTCGGGGCTCATCCGGAGCCACGCGCCATGACCGAGATCCAGGGACCCGTCCGGGTCCGTTTCGCCCCTTCGCCCACCGGGTTCCTGCACGTGGGCGGCGCCCGCACCGCCATCTACAACGACCTGCTGCGGCAGAGCGTCGGCGGCGCCTTCATCCTGCGCATCGAGGATACCGACAAGGAGCGGTCCGACGAGGCGATGACCCGTCAGATCCAGTCGGCCCTCGCCTGGATCGGCGTCGTCTGGGACGAGGGGCCGTTCCTGCAGAGCGAGCGGCTCCCCCGCCATCATGAGCGCGCCGAGGAGCTGCTGGCGGCGGGCAAGGCCTACCGCTGCTTCTGCACCCCCGAGGAGCTGGACGCCCAGCGCGCCGAGGCCGAGAAGCGGGGCGTCTCCTTCCGCTACCCGCGCACCTGCCTCCGCCTTTCCAAGGAGGAGATCGAGGAGCGCCTCGCCGCCGGCAAGCCGTTCGCCGTGCGCTTCCAGATGCCGGACGATCACATCACCTTCACCGACATCGTGCGCGGCGACATGGACTTCCCGCCGGACGCGCTCGACGACTTCATCCTCCTGCGCTCCGACGGCAACCCGACTTACCACATGTCCGTGGTCTGCGACGACATCGACATGAACGTCACCCACGTCATCCGCGGCGAGGACCACCTGTCGAACACGCCCAAGCACGTGCCGCTGTTCCGGGCGCTGGGCGGCGAGGTGCCGACCTTCGGCCACCTGCCGCTGATCCTGGGGCAGGACAAGAAGCGCCTCTCCAAGCGTTTCGGCGCCACCTCTGTCGAGGAGTTCCGCAACGAGGGGATCCTGCCGCAGGCGCTCTACAACTTCCTGGCGCTGCTCGGCTGGAATCCGGGCGACGACCGGGAGATCCTCTCGCGCGACGAGATGATCCGCCTCTTCACCGTCGACCGCCTGAACGACTCGCCGGCCGTCTTCGACCGCGAGAAGCTGCTCTGGATGAACTCGCAGTACCTCTCGCTCTTCGACTTCGAGGCCCTGCGCCCGCACCTCGAGCCGTTCCTGGAGCAGGCGGGCTTGAAGGATGCCGATCCCGGACGGCTGGCGCTGGCGGTGAACCTCCACCGCACCCGCGCCCGCACGCTCAAGGAGCTGACCGAGTTGGTGGCCCCCTACTTCCGCGAGGTCGCCTACGACCCGGAGGCCGCCGCCAAGTTCCTGAAGGACTCGGACCTCCCCGGGCATCTGGAGGCCCTGCGCGACCGCTACGCTCAGCTCCCGGACTTCAACAAGGAGACGACCGAGGCCGCCCTGCGGGCGCTGGCCGAGGAGAGGGGCTTGAAGGCGGGAGCCCTGATCCACCCCACCCGCATGGCCCTCTCGGGAGCCGCCGGGGGTCCGCCGCTCTTCGACCTCGTCGAGGCGATGGGCCGCGAGGCATCCGCCGGCCACTTCGACCGCTTCCTCGCCTTCCTGAAGGCGGGGAATACGGCCCCACCGGCCCAGGGTTGACCATCCCGGGCCGGTTCAGGTAATCTCCGGTCCCTGTCCTGCTGGGAGGTCGTTCAACGGTAGGACATGCGGCTCTGACCCGCAGAATCGGGGTTCGAATCCCTGCCTCCCAGCCAATTCAAGAAGACTTCAAGGCCGCGCGAGCGGCCTTTGGTGTTTCTGGGCTGTACGCCTGCGGCTAAACTGATCCTAGATGAGCAGAGCGATCCTTCGGAAATACCGCACAGAGATCCTCGACCTGGCGACGCGCCATGGCGCCGGGAACGTGCGCGTCTTCGGCTCCCTTTCCCGGGGTGAAGGCAACGAAAGCAGCGATCTGGATCTGCTCGTGACCCTCGAAAAAGGGCGTTCGCTGCTGGATCTCGTGGGGCTCAAGCAGGATCTGGAGGACCTCATAAACCGCCCGGTGGATGTGGTCACAGAAAGAGCCCTGTCCCCCTATATTCGAGAGCATGTCCTATCCGAAGCCGTTCCCCTGTGAGCCGAGACAAAACCTACCTGCAACACATGCTCGATGCCATCGAGAAGATCGAGGGCTATGCTACCGTGGGCCATGACGAATTCATGGCCAAGTCCCACTGACACGATGCGGCGATCCGCCAACTCGAAATCATCGGCGAAGCGGTCAAGCGACTCTCTCCCGAAATCGCCCAGCGCCGGCCCGACATCCCTTGGCGCCGCATCGCAGCAGCCGCACACCCCACCGTGGAGGGAGCAGCACCCCTGCTGGGCGTACGAGATCGCGGAAAACATCAGAAAGGCAACGAGAGCAAGGTAGACCCTAGGCACCAAAGTCCTCCTTTGTACGAGCCCGTTGCGACCGGCCGCACTGCCAAACCCTGTGTTGTATGTTCAAAACTATAGAGGCTGTTATCCGAGCTGTCTAATACACACATTCAAAGCGTTGCATAGAGCAGGCAACCCCGGTGGTTCTCATTATTAGTGAGTTGCCTCCAGCAAAAACGCGGAGTAGACTAAATTACCGGCTGTTACAGGCACAACTCCCGTGCGACAAAGGCCGACGGAGAGAAATCTTGAGTTTCATCCGTCTACTTCACTGAGGAGGAAGTTCATGAGACTGGCGACGAAGATTCTCGTGCTTCTCGTCCTATTTAGCCATGTAGCAGCACGAGCTGCCAAAGACGATCCTTGCCAGATAAAGGGAGTCCAGTTCGCCCACTGCCCCAATGCATCCCGAGACTTTTACTCTGCTCTCGTAGCGGTCCATGGCTGGAACGGCTCTTGTGCGGAAACGTTCGGCCACCAAGATGCCTCTTTGTACCGCATACTTGAGAAGCATAAGTTCTATGACTGGGATTGCTTCCAGTATGACAGCCGTCATCTATCCATTACCGAGAACGCGCGCCTGTTGCGCGTGCACCTTCAGGACCTCAAAAGGGCCGGCTACCAGCAGGTGCTGCTTACCACGCACAGCACGGGCGGCATTTTGGCTCTCGAACTGCTTGCTGATGGTTTCAAGAGTCCGAACCCTGCCCCAGACCAGTTCCCACGCATCTCTGGCATTCTTGCCTGGGCTACTCCCATTAATGGTTTGCGCTCCCTGATCTCGGGCGGAGGAGCTGTCCTATCAAGAGCCGGCTTCAGCCCTAAGACGCTTCCCGATCTAAAAGAAGACTCACCGTACTTAAAGGCGCTCAAGGCCCGCCTCAAAGATTACAATCGCAAATACCTTGCGGCGGATCCTGTGACCCAAGGAAAGCTCGGAGTGAAAGTCTGGTTCCTTCAAGGTCAGGGAGACGACATGGTCGTGCAGCCGATTTCGCGGAGTACGGCGGAGGCAGAAGGCTGGTATTGGCCGGATCGAGAGAGCTTAATCGAGACCGGGGAGGGACATACTCATAACGTTGGAGCAGCGGGCACTCGTCTAGTTCCTCGATATCCGGCTGCTATTCTCGATACCCGCGCCGTGTTAGCACTCCGGGTCAACCCTCGGTACGATGATGTTTTCCCCGAAAAAATCCTTGCCGTGCCAGCAGCATTAGAGAGTCGCCAGATCGATGTAGTCAATGGCCTCACGTACTTCGCGGATGAGAAGTTTACCGACGCCTTCACGCCCTCGCTCGCCTTCCTGAAGCGAATGTTCCAAGGCTCCTTCGAGCGAAGCCGAGTTGTCGACGAGAAGCTGGTATTCGGGTTCCTTGACCTTTTGAAACGCAAGGCGGGAAATCCCGACGACGACCTTGTCCGCTTTTTTGACAGCTTCACCAGAGATGTTCTGGTCGGCTACAACCCGGCTTTAGGCCAAGATATCCGCACACTCGGCCATGGAAACTCCCGAATTGCGCAAGCCATTCTCGAGACTGCTGAGATTATCCGGCAAAGCGTCAACGACTATATTCGGAAGAATCCTGAGAGCGGCAGGCTTCTGGCGTCTTCCGGTGGCCTGGATGCTTTCAATACACGGCTCGTAGGCTTCTCGGCAAAGTTTCTTGATTCTCCTCATGGCCCCGTTCAGTATGCGGCGCTTTCGACGCTTGACTCCTCCCTTCCTGGATTACCGGACGGAGTGGTGACGACAAGCGGAGCCGTTGGAAAACTCAACGCGTACTATATTAAGGGAGGCTACCGGAATCTCTCGGTTGATGCAAAGAGCAAAATACAGAGACTCTACGGCAATCTGGGAGCACGCGGCCAGACGATCCAAACTGCAGTCTTCGAAACTCTCACGGCCAAGGTGCCCTATCGAGGCTCTCAACAGCCCTCCTGGGTGGCATTAGCGGATGACAAGACCATCCGCGATCTCCTTGCGACGATAGAGGCGAGACCAGACGCCAAGAGCCCCGAGAAGCTTCGCTTTGCCGCAGGGGTCGCCGCTCGAGCCGGAGCCACAGGCACGGACGTGAAAGCGGCCCTCAAGGCCATCGATGTTGGCAAGGACATTATCGCCAGAACTCAAAATACTGCCGCACGCGCAGAGTTCGAAACCGTACTTCGCCAAGGAGTTGCTCGGTCCGCCTACCCGGTCGTGCAGCAGAGCTATCCGCCTCAGTAAAGAGCGATGGCAAAATTGTCGGCTAGACAAAAACATGAGCATCCATACATACATTACGCTCTCATCCAGTTGTTGGAGGGTGCAGTACAGCGCGGATATGAATTACCGATTCCTCTTTTTCAGCCGACGGACCATCCGGAGGTGATGTAAGGCCCGCCGGGTGTTCCCGAGCGCGGCCTCGACCAAAGCAAGATAGAGAAGGCTTTGGGTCTTGCCGCTCACGTCCTGCCGGGCAGCGAAGTATCGGTACGTCTTCCGGAGAATCGTCCGCGCCTTAGTGAGGTCCCCCAGAAAAAAGACCCTCAGTCCTTCTTGGATGCTCACGTAGAGGAATTCGTCTTCCTCTTCTGTTGTCCCCTGCCATCCCGCCCTGGTGCGCCAGCGGGCATGCCCGATGAGATCGTCGATTTCCGGGCTCCAGCCCCTGGTCAGGAGGGCCAGCTCCGCGGCGCGGAGCATCGCGAGACCACGGAAGCCGGCACCAAATTCGCTCCCGGCGATCGCCCGGTATCGCCGCTCGGATTCGCGCATGACCGCGACCCTGGCGAGACGGAGGAGCCAAGCCACTACCCTGCCCCACCCTTCCCGCATGCCTGCCTTGAGCTCGCGAGCGAAGAGCGTCTGCCCCACTCTATGAAGCAGCGCGGGATACCGGATAGTCAGCATGAGCCGCAGTCGGGAACGGTCGCGCTCGGGAATGCGGGCTCTCTTTGGACGAAGAGCGACCCATGCCGAGAACCAACGGACAGAGCCCCGAGCGAACGTCCGGGGATGCCGGACCTCATAGGAGACGAGCCGGACCTTCTCCTCGAAGATCTGCGCTCTGAGGGGTCCGTCGAACTCGCGGTGATACTTCCGGAGAAGCGCCCGCCGGAAACGGATTGAGGCTGTGACATCGCCCAGGTGACCCATCTCCTCCGCCACCTGGTTCAAACGCGCGAGCTCTACCCTGGAAGGCAGGGCGGGCGAACGGTCGACAAGTTCAAGGAGATCCCGCCGGAGCTCCTTCGCGGGCTCTCCGAGGGAGCGGCGGACAATGAGCGCAGCGGCCTCCGGAGTCCGCCAGGAGGCGGTATGGGCTGCGACCTGCTGCTCGATGTCGATTTTCCTTCTGGCGAGCTCTTTTGCCTCCTTCCCTTCCAATTCATCGAACGTGGCAAAGCCGAGTTCCGCGAGGATCCCGGAGGACACCGCCGGGTCGATATCGCCGAGAAGCGCTTCGAGGACGATGTTCAGAGGTCCCGAGAACATCCGGTGCCGGCAGGCAGCAAGGAAGGACACGATTCGCCCAAGGCCGGGAGCGCCGGGAGCCGGCGGATCGAAGAAGTGCCAGAAGACCCGTCCTCCCCGGAGATCCGCCTGTTCGATCTCGCGGAAGACGTCCACGTCATTGTCGCTGTACCCGAAGAAGAAGACATCGTTCCCCTCAAGGAGAGCGCGGAGCACGGCCGCCTTGTATCGGGGGAGCCCCAGCCCCACGGTCTCGATCGTCGTGATGAGGGAAGCACGATTCCGGAGGGTGCCATGGAGCTTGAGGAGGGCCAGGCGTCCGTCCGAAAGGACCCGGCGGTATGCGGCGGCCTCGTTGCCCTCCTCCTCGGGAACGACATACGGCATCCCAAGCGCTTCGAGGGAGCGCTCCAAGAAGGTGTCGAAGTTGACGGTGATGACGCCGCGGAGCCTTCCGGCAGCGGCCAAGCGGGCGATGGCGAGGTGGCGGTAGTTGGGACGGCTGTCGGGAGGCTCCAGGGTATCCAGGAAGTCGAGGGCCTCGTCTCCGACGACGCCAGCAATGCTGTCGAGGAACTGCTCAAGCCCGAGCTCCGGGAGATGCTTCGCTGCGGCGAGCTTGAGGTCCGGCGGAAGGGGCTCAAGGACCGCTTCGCGGAGAAGGTCGATCAAGCCAGGTATGCCGCTTCCCCGGGCGAGGGGGGCAAACGATGGGAATTCGCGGGAGGCGCCTGCCCCGAAGAAGAGCACCAGCCTTCGGTTACGGGCGGACTCCCGGAGTTCATCGAGAGCCTCGCGAGGATCGGAGTCCTCGAGGATGGGGCGCAGGACGTATGCCTGAACCGGCTTCATGACCTGAAAGGACTTACCCGCCTTCTCCCCCGCGCTCCTCCTCCGTGGCTCCGAGAAGAGCGAGAACATCCTCGATGCCGTGCCGATCGCCGAAGGCACAGTGATCGGTGATGAGGCTTCACGTTCCCGAGGAGAACGACCTCCAGGTGGAACTCCGGGAGGAAGCACTCGGCGAAGGTCGAAAGGACCCGCACATACCGCCGGAGCGTCGCTGGTGAGCGGTTGACAGGCAGGCATTGAAGCGGGAGAGGGTCGCTTCCGCCTCCTTTTACCTCGCGAACAGAGTAGCGAAACCGCCTCATTAAGAGGTATCTACCCGTCTGTTCTGTCAAGAACATCTCGACCGCTCTAGGGATAGGTCAGTCAAGATTGGGAAGCAAACAGACAGAGGGTCATGACTTCCATCCTTCGAACGAGCCACCCCTGGCGCAGACGGTATGTAGTTACATGCCACCGATCGTCAGGCGTCCCCCACACCACGAGCATCAGAGGTTCCGGTGCTCGGGCTTCTTCGCTTGAAGCAATTCGCGCTATCGTACCGCGATCCGTCCCGCTCAAGTGCGGCCCGCCTCCAGGATGGCTGTGCCAATCCCCCAGGTAGTTCCAGTTCCTACCCGACTCCCGATAGATCCTGGCAACCTCTCGCTCCTGAAATTCATGATTAGGAGAGAAGGCGTACCGGGAATGATGAGCACTGGGGCCGGGTCCAATCACCGCCGTCACCACGAATTCGTCGGCTCCGCCTCGATAGCCCAAGAGGATTCCGCCCGTCTCGTTCGGAAAGACGCGAGTACATTCGGCTTCAATCTCCCGTAATAGGGAGCCACTTACCCAGAGACGACCTGTGAGCCGCATACGGGACAGTCCGAAAAGGGAGACAGACGGAAGCCTTTTATTTGGGGAGTAATGAGCGCACCCTGCCCATCTCGCCAGGAGAGGACCAGAACGTCATCGGGCGAAGACGGGTAGGCCTCCTGTCCCGCGAGCATCGTCGCGACGGCCAGTCGCACCCCAGCCAGGGCGATGCTCGACAAGTCGAAGCCGGCACCCCAAAAGGTTGGGTCCGCGCAGCCCGTGGGCTGGAACCAGCCTTTCGGGTCATGTGGCGGCGCAGGGATCTGGCCTTCCGTCTTAGCCCTTTGCAAGCAGTACCAACAACCGGTCGCGCCTCCAGGGAGTAGCCGCGCGACTTGTCCACCCCACGCTCCCTGGAGGCTCCATACACCCACATACGGGATCCCAGCATGGCGCGCCCATTCGGCCAAGACATACGAGATCCCAATTTCCGCTGCAGCATCGTAAACCAAGGTGGCACCATTGAGTACTGCGTTCAAGGCCGAGATGTCCTGACCACTGTCGCCGAGCGAATGAATGATCCCTGTCGGCTTAGTCAACGGGTAGTGGCTACGGATAAAAGAATAAAGGATCTCAGACTTCGCCAAGCCAGCCCAAGAAAGGCCGAATGGCCAGCGGATGCTACCAGCTGCATCCGCACGGTCGCGGTCGAGAAGGCGTAGTTCACCTACGCCGGCTCGGGCAAACTCAAGCGCACTCGGGGCACCAAGACACCCGAGTCCCACGACCGCCACCTTATGCTCCCGTAGGGGGCGCAGCTCCGGAGCACGGGAGGTAAGGTCTAGGGCACCTGCCCGGTCTGCCCGGACGAAACGGTAGTTGGCGTGATGGGCACGCTTTGCCTTGGTGCCGACCACGAAAAGCCATCCTTGACCGCTCTCTCCTCGCCACGAGCCCTCCTCCGGGAAGACTACGCCGAGTACTTGGCATTGACTGTCTGCGGGGCCGTACCACCGTCCTTGCCACTTTCCTTCCCTTACGAGCCGTTGTTGGAATTCATCAGGATCATCGACCAGCAGCGGCTGATCGAGTCGGGCGATCTCGCCCTCTAGGGCTTCAGGAAAGAGGCCGAGCAAGTGGTCAGGCGCTCTGTACAAAGATCCATGACGCCAGGTGATCTCCGTCACGACCGCACGGAAGGGCTGGCCCTCGCGATGAGGTGCATACTCCAGCTTGATCCGGCCTCGGTCGAATTCAGGCGGGATCCTCCAAGAGCTATCGACGAGCACGACATCGCCGATCTTGTATGAGTAGTAGTCGCTGACGGGCTCTCCCTGCTGCTCTTCCAAGGCAGCCGCAGCCGAATCGGTATCCGCGTCGAGAGCTTCAGCGAGCTTTGACATTTGGTCAGTCAGCAGCCAAGCAAGCGAATCACTGGTACTCCATTGGTCGGTTCCCCGTCCCAGGAGACAGAGGTTCTTCCTGAAGGGATTTTGGTGGTGCGGCAGGTTGAGATCTTCCGCTCGTACCTCGCAGCGGAAATAAGGGTAGAGCTCCGGGAACGTGACCTCCAGCGCTAGCTCCTCATTGCGCCAGGGAGCGTAGACTCGGAGGGAAAACGGCCCGGGAGCCTCCAGGTCCCCGGATGGGTCATAGCGAAAGCCGAGCCGCGCAAGCTCTGAGAGTTCCCAGCGCAGCCGCTCGGCCCGGCTCCACCAAAGCTCCATCACCCTACGGGCCGGGGATGCGGCGGGCGAGGAGGCTCCGGAGGTCCCGGTGGATCGACCGGTCGCGGAGGCTTATCGGGGTGCGGTGGGTGATCAGGATGCGGTGGGTGTTCAGGCTTGTTCTTCGGTTCGTCCTGGCTCATGGCGCTCCCTCCTGGCGTAAGTGACACGTAAATACTAGCACGGAGGAATCGCCATCAGCTCGACCTCGCGCTGCGCCATGGGGCAGGGAACGTCCGAATATTCGGCTCCCTCTCTCGAGGCGAGGAGCCCAGGCCCGCACCCTATCCTCCTTCCTATCCTCCCTCGCGCGACGTCCGCCCATACAGCGCTTCGTGAAACGGCTTCCCCTCGCGGACGAGTCTGATCTCTCCTTCAGGCGAGCAGCCGGCGCAGGACGTCCGAGGCGGTGCGGGCGTCGATGACGGCGCGCCGCTCCAAATTGGACAACACCTCTTCCACCGACAGCTTCGAGCCCATCTTTCTCTCTCCCGACCTCTGTTCAGGTTGCGGTGAGCCGCGTGGAGCGGATCGCAGCACAGGGAGTTGCGGTGGAGCCCCGGACGTTGCGGTGGATATCGATACGTTGCGGTGAGTATCGATACGTTGCGGTGAGTTGGTGAATGTCGCGGTGGCTGCCGGGAGGTTGCGGTGGATACGCAGACGTTGCGGTGGATGAGGCCGGGTTGCGGTGGATTGCGCTACGTTGCGGCGAAGAGCGGAAGGTTGCGGTGGATATGGCGAGATTGCGGTGGAGCGCTCTACGTTGCGGTGGATAAGCTGGACTTGCGGCCGATGAGCTTACGTTGCGGTGGATCCAGAACCGTTGCGGTGCGTCTGGCTCTCTGCCGCAACGTAGGCATCCGTTGCAGTGAAGATAGCGGCGTTGTGGTGGATCGGTGAACGTTGCGGTGGAGTACCGCTCCATCCGCCGCTTGCCGTGAGAAGGACACCAACAGCGGATCATTGTGGTGGGATTTTTCTTCAGCAAGGAATTGGCCTCGGCCTGCCCCGATCAGACCTTGCACCCGCCGACGACATGCCCTCCGGCGGAGACGTCACGCGGTCCCCGTGGCCCCCGAAAGGGTGTCGTATAGGACCTGTGACGTCTCTACCGTCTTCGCCGTAGAGCTTCCTGGGCTTGGATTCCGGCAACGGTCCATCGACGCTAACGAAAAAGGGGGAGCTTTCGCTCCCCCTTGGACGGCACCGATCGAGCTTCGTTTAGAAGTCGTACCGGAGGCCGAGCTGAATCGTGCGCGGGGTGCCCACGCCGTCCTCGATGCCGAAGTTGGCGTTCCGCGTGGGGTTGGTGAGCGGAGCGGCCGGAGGGGCGGGGTTGGCGCCGTAGATCTGGTTGGCGCCGCTGACGAAACGGTTTGCCGCGTTCGTGCAGTTGAAGCACTCGGCGAACACCTGGAGATTGCCCTCCCAGACCTTGAAGCCCTTCGAGAGCCGCAGCGAGAGCTCGTAGAAGCTCGGCTGACGGAAGCTGTTGCGGTCGAAGTGCTCACCGTCGACCGTCGGCCGGTCGGTGCCGCTGATGCCGTCGTTGTTGAGATCGCGGCCGGCGGTCCCGGTGTATGGCGAGCCGGTGGCGTAGCGGAAGGAGCCGGAGAGGCCGAGGCCCCAGTACGGGCTCTGCCAGACGCCGTTGACCACGCCCTTCCACCGCTGGTCGCGGTTGGAGTAGCCGTAGTTCAGATCGAGGTCGTTGAAGTCCTCGGGCTGAATGCCCGAGAAGTTGCGCTCGTTGGCGTCGTTGTCCTTGTCCTTGGAGTAGGTGACCGCCGCGTAGAAGCTGAAGCTGTCGGCGAAGCGCCGGTTCAGCGTGGCGGTGACCGCCTCGTACTTCGACCGCCCATCGGAGACGAGGGTGGTGATGCGGTCGTAGTAGGGGTTCGGCCGGGTCGAGCTGTAGATCGGCAGGCCGTTCTGCGAGACCCCGGTGGTGGCGTAGACGCGGTTGGTGTCCGTCAGGCGCTCGAGCTGCTTGGCCTCGGCGTAGGTGAAGTCGAGGGCCAGGGAGGTGCGGTTGAAGACCTCCCGCTCGGCGCCGATCGTGAAGCGGTCGGTGTAGGGGTTGTCGAAATCGGGATCGACGGTGGTGACGCCCGGCTTGGCGATGGTCGTCAGGCGGCTGAAGTCGATCGGAGCCACGCCCGTGGGGTTGAAGTTGGCTCCCCAGCCCGGGGACAGCGGATCGGTCGGCGGACCCGTCACGACGCCACCCGTCTGCGGCGCCAGGATGTTGTACTGGGTGCCCCGGATACCGTTCGAGGTGAAGAGCTGGGCGAAGAGGATGGCCGGCGTGCGGCTCCAGTAGCGGCCGCCCGAGAAGCGCAGCGCGGTCTTCTCATCCGGCGCCCAGGAGATGCTGAGGCGCGGCGAGAGCTGGTTCTTGGCGTCCGGGACGTGCGCGGTCAGGTTGAACGAGCCGTTGGCGTTCCGGTCGCTGGGGTTGAGGATCGCGGCGTTCGGGTTGTCCAGCCGCTCCCAGCGCACGCCCGCGGAGAGCGTGAGGTTCGGCAGCAGGAACCACTGGTCCTGCAGGAAGGCCGCCTGCTCCTTCTGCCGGAACTTCGCCTGCCCCGCCTGGTCGGCGGTCAGGCCGTTGAGACCGCCGAACTGCCGGTACTCGCGCCAGCGGCCGGCGAGGAGGTCGGCCTTGTTGGCGAAGATGTAGACGCCGCGCCAGTTGCCCTTGAACACCTGGTCGATGCCGGTGTCGTTGTAGTCGACGCCGCCCTTGAGGACGTGCTTGTCGAGCAGGTAGCTCAGGGTGTCCGCGAACTCCTTGCGGTCGTTGACCGAGGTGATCGGCAGGAAGCTCACCTCGCCATAGTTGACGCCCGGCGAAGCGAGCTGGACCTCGGCGAGGTTCAGCCCCTTGTCCTCGCGCGGGGTGTCTTCGGTGACGTAGTTGATGTTGAGGTCGTTCAGCAGGTTGGCGCCGAACTGGCCGGAGTACTGGCCGACGTACGACCGCGAGTCCAGCCCCTCGATGCCGTTGTAGGACGCGGCGCGGTTGGTCGCGTTCGAGGTGCCGTTCTCACCGTCGTACTTGGTGAAGTTGCCGCGCACCATCACGCGGTTGGCGTCGTTGATCTGGTAGTCGAGCCGCCCGAAGGTGACGTGGCCGTTGCGGGTCTGCGCGTAGCTGTTCGGCGTGGCCAACTGCGGATAGCGGGCGAAGATGTCCTGGTCGAGCACGGTCTGCGCGAGCGGGATCGTGATGTCCTGCTTCTGGTTGTCGTACGACAGGAAGTAGAAGAGCCTGTCCCTGATGATCGCGCCGCCCAGCGAGGCGCCGAACTGGTCCTTGCTCTGGTCGGCCGGATCGGTGGTGCCGGTGAACCGCACGCCGGGCGCCGTCCGGGGGGTGGCGAAGTCGGAGATCAGGCTCTGCGGCTGGTTGTAGTAGAAGGCAGAGCCGTGCAGGTTGTTGGTGCCGCTCTTGGTGATGACGTTGACGAAGCCGCCGCCCGAGCGTCCGAACTCGGCCGAGGCGCCGTTGGTGATCACCGAGAACTCCTTGATCGACTCCTGGGAGATCGACAGCGGCGCGCGCCCCTCGGCGGCACCGGTGGAGCCGCCGAAGAAGGCGTTGTTGAAGTCCACGCCGTCCACCGTGATGTTGGTGTTGATGCCGCGCTGGCCGGAGATGGAGAGGTTGCCGCGCTCGGAGTCGTTGCGCGTCTCCGGGGTCAGCAGCACCAGCTGCTTGAAGTCGGTGCCCGGGGTCGGCAGATTCTTGATCTGCTCGGACTGGATGGTGGTGCCGATCTGGGTGTTGGTCACCTCGACCGTCGGCGCCTCGGCGGTGACGGTGATCGTCTCCGACACCCGGCCGCTCTGGAGGGTGAAGTTCACGCTCGGGGTCGAGCCGATGAGCAGGCGGACGCTCTCGGCGGTCGCGGTGGCGAAGCCGTCGAGGGTGGCCGTGACTTTATAGGTGCCGGTCGGCAGGTTGAGGATGCGGTAGGAGCCGTCCGCATCGGTGACCGCCACCTGCTGGAGGCCGGTCTCGAGATTGGTGGCCTCGACGGTCACCCCCGGCAGGGGGGCCTTGGAGGAGTCCTCCACGGTGCCGGAAATCCGGCTCGTGGTGACGTCGGTCTGGGCGAAGGCCGAGCCGGCCAGCCCGCAGAAGACGAACAGGGCCGCCAGGACACACACCCAGCGGGATCTAGAGAAACGCACCATGAATGAAGCCCTCCTTTGAAGTGCGTAAAGTTTCGAGCAGATTCTACGCGGGGGATAACGATGCCCCGTGAGCCGCCTGCGACCTTCCTGTGACAGGCCGATGGCGGCAGGCGACCCTCTCCCCCTGTGCTAAGCTTTCGCCCGCTCTTGCGGTTGCGTGAACGGCGAGGATTATAGCCCGGGAACCCGCAACCTGGGAACCGATTCCGCGAACCCTCTTTTCCCGAGATCTGAAATGCACTCCGCCGATCCGCCCCTGGTGAGCGTCATCATGGGGAGCAAGTCCGACTGGGAGACCCTCCGCCACGCGGACGAGATGCTCACCCGGTTCGGCGTTCCCCACGAGTGCCACGTCGTCTCCGCCCATCGCACCCCCGACTGGATGGCCGAGTTCGCCCACGGCGCCCTCGACCGTGGGATCGCGGTGATCATCGCCGGCGCCGGCGGCGCCGCCCACCTGCCGGGCATGGTGGCGGCCCAGACCCTGCTCCCGGTGCTCGGCGTGCCGGTCCAGAGCCACGCGCTCAACGGCCTCGACTCGCTGCTGTCGATCGTGCAGATGCCCTCCGGAGTGCCGGTGGGGACACTCGCCATCGGCAAGGCCGGAGCCGCCAACGCCGCCCTGCTCGCCATCCGGATCCTGGCGACCACCCGGCCGGAGCTGCGGGAGAAGCTGGCCGAGTTCGTCGCCGAGCAGACCCGGCGGGTACGCGAAGAGACGCTGCCTTGAAGGCCATCCTATGAAGGTCATTCCCCCGGGCTCCACGATCGGCGTCCTCGGCAGCGGCCAGCTCGGCCGCATGTTCGCCATCGCCGCACGCCGGATGGGCTACCGGGTGCACACCCTCTCCCCGGACTACGACACCCCCACCGGCCAGGTCGCCGACCGCGAGGTCCAGGCCGCCTACGACGATCTCGACGCGGTCCGCGACTTCGCCCGGGGGGTGGACGTCGTCACCTTCGAGTTCGAGAACGTCTCGGCCGACGCCACCGAGGCCGCCGCCGCGCACGCGCCCGTGCGGCCGGCCGGAGCGGTCCTGCACACCACTCAGCACCGGCTGCGGGAGAAGGGGTTCCTCGCCGGCGCCGGCATCCCGGTCGCCCCCTTTGCACCGGTCCGCTCGCTCGCGGAGCTGGACGCGGCCCTCGCCGCCCTGGGCACTCCGGCGGTGCTCAAGACCGCCGGCTGGGGCTACGACGGCAAGGGGCAGGTGAAGATCGCCGATCCCGGGGAGACCGCCGCCGCCTGGCAGGAGATCGGCGGCCAGGAGGCGATCCTGGAGGCGTTCGTGGACTTCGACCGCGAGGTCTCGGTGGTGGCCGCCCGCGGCCTCGACGGCTCTTTCGCCCACTTCGGGGTGATCGAGAACCGCCACCACCGGCACATCCTGGACGTCTCGATCGCGCCGGCCGCCGTGCCGCCCGGAGTGGAGAGGGAGGCGGTCGCGATCGCCCGCGGCATCCTGGAGGGGCTGGACGTGGTCGGCGTGCTCTGCGTGGAGATGTTCCTGACGCGGGAGGGGCGCCTGCTGGTCAACGAGCTGGCGCCGCGCCCGCACAACTCCGGGCATCTCACCTTCGACGCCTGTGTCACCAGCCAGTTCGAGCAGCAACTGCGGGCCATCTGCGGCCTGCCTCTCGGCTCGACGGAGCTCCTCCGCCCCGCCGCGATGGCCAACCTCCTCGGCGATCTCTGGACGGATGGCGTTCCCGACTGGGCCGCCGCCTGCGCCTTCCCCGACGTCAAGCTCCACCTCTACGGCAAGGCCACCGCCCGGCCCGGGAGGAAGATGGGGCACCTGACGGCGCTGGCGGAGACGGGGGAGGAGGCGGTGGAGAAGGTGGTCGCGGCGCGGGCGGCGCTCACCGGCCTCCCCGCCCGGGCATCAATGCCCGGGCTACGTCCCAAAAGAGAAGCCGGCTGAAGCCGGCTCCCAGTCTGTTTGGAGCCGGCTTCAGCCGGCTTCTCGTTTCCAGCGTAGCCCGGGCATTGATGCCCGGGCGGGCGGAATCCCCCCTACCCCTCCGGCACCAGCCATTCGTCGTTGACGTTGTCGTAGGCGAGGCTGCCAACGAAGCGGGCGACCTCGATCACCACGGCTTCGATCTCGGGCAGGCTGGGATCGAGCCGGGTCTCCGCAGTCAGTATGGCAAGGCCGTCGTCGGTGAGCTCCGGACCGGGAGCGTCGGCCTCCATCACCTCCAGCTTCGCCGCGCACCGGCGCAGCACACCCATCCATTCCGGGGACAGCAGGCCCTGGGCGCGGTCGACCAGATCGGCGATGTCGTCCGGCACGTAGTCGGGATCGTCCTCGATCTGGATCGTCAGCGGCACGCCCGTCTCCACCCGCACCTGCGGGATCGTGATGGCGAACCCCTGCCATTCGGTCAGCGTGCACTCGACGGAGAGGCTGGCGGACAGGTGCTCCTGGAGCTCCTCGAGAGTGAAGTCCTGCTCCTCGGGGTCATAGGGGATGGTCGCGGCGGAAAACATGCGGGAATCTTCTCATGGACGCCCCCTGGAAGATCTTACGGAGAAACTTCGTTTTGTAATGTGCGTAGAAAGGTTGGAGATCCATCCTGCCCAATACTCGGCCTAATACCCGGATCCCGATTCAGACCGATACAGAGAGGACTATCATGGAGCAGCATCTCACCCCCCAGAACCTCCAGGCCTTTGCCAGCGGCGAGCTGTCGCGAGAGGGGGCGCGAGCCGTCGTCGCCCACCTGCTGAGCGGCTGCCACGCCTGCCGGAGCGAATCGGCGGGCGCCTGGCTCCTTGAAAAGCCTCGGGAGGCCTTGCCCGCGGACGCTTACGACGCCGCCTTCGATCGCGTCCTCGCGGTCTTTCAGGGCGGCAGCGGCGTGGTCGAGACCGTGCCCTCCCCCGCCGCGGGGTGGCTCCAGGAGCGGGCCGGAGTTGCCGAGGACGTCCAGGGCCCCGCGCTCGTGGAGGCCCTGCTCCAGCGTGCCTGGGATCTGCGCCACGAGAGCCCGGAAGAGACGCGGCGGATCTCCCGCACGGCCGTGCTCGCCGCCGGCGCGCTCTCCCCTGAGATCCACGGCGCTTCCAGAGTGGCGGATCTGCTGAGCCGCGCCTCGGCCAGTTACGGCAACGCCTGCCGCATCGCCGGCGATCTGGACGAGGCTCAGGAAGCTCTGAACCAGGCGGCCGAGCTCCTGGCCCAGGGCACCGGCGATCTCGCGGACCGGGCCCGGATCTACGAGTTCAAGGCCTCCCTGGAAGCCGCCCGGGGGAACTACGACTCCGCCATGGCCGCCCTCGACGCCGCCTACGCCCTCCACATCGAGCGGGACGACGCGCACATGGCCGGACGGGACCTCATCACCAAGGGCCTCTACCTTGGCCACATGGGCAGGTCGCGGGACGCCTTCCGCCTCACCCAGAGAGGGCTCGGCATGGTGGACGAAACCCGGGAGCCGGGGCTCGTGCTCTCCGCCATCCACAACCAGCTCTGGTTCCTGGTGGAGAGCGGACGCCTGCGGGAGGCCCGGAGCCTCCTCGGAGCCCATCGCGACCGCCTCGCCACCGGCGAGACCCAGCGCCTCGACCTCCTCTGGCTCGAGGGGCGGATCAGCGCCGGCCTGCGCAACGAGGCAGCGGGCCTCCGGGATCTCGAGGCGGCCGAGCAGGGCTTCATCGCCACCGGCCGGCGCGCCCAGGCCGCCAACGTTCAGCTCGACCAGGCCGCCGTCCATCTCCGCCAGGGGGACTCCGCGCGGGCGCTGGCCCTAATCCGCGCCGCCGAGGAGGCTTTCCTCCAGATGGACGTCCCGCAGAGCACCCGTATGGGGCTCGCCTTCGTGCGGAGCTCTCTCGCCGAGCGGCAGATCCCCGCCCAGTTCGTCCTCCGCCTCGCCGACATCGTGCGGCGCGGCCAGCGCGAGGCGGCGCGGGGATAGACAAAACAAGGGACGGCAGGGACGCAAGGGACAAGACCAACCCTGTCCCTGGCGTCTCTGCTGTCCCTTGCGTCCCTTCGGCCAAGCGTATAGTTCCCTTCGGGGGACTCACAGATGAGCTGGATGATCTATGGTGCGAACGGCTATACGGGTGAGCTGGCGGCGCGCGAGGCGGCGCGGAAGGGGCTGACGCCCATCCTCGCCGGACGCAACCCTGAGTCGGTGGGACGGCTGGCGCGCGAGCTCGGGCTCCAGAGCCGCTCCTTCTCCCTCGACGATCCGCAAGGCACCGCGGCCGAGCTGTACGGGATCAAGGCGGTCCTCCATTGCGCGGGGCCGTTCATCCACACCAGCGCGCCGATGGTCGCGGCCTGCCTCGCGACCGGCGCCCACTACCTGGACATCACGGGCGAGATCCCGGTTTTCGAGGCGGTGCTCGCCCAGGGCGGGGCGGCGCGCAAGACGGGAGTCGCCCTGATCCCCGGCGTCGGCTTCGACGTGGTGCCGAGCGACTGCCTCGCCGCCCGGCTGGCCCGGGCCCTCCCCGAGGCGACCTCGCTCGTGCTCGCCTTCTACGCCCAGCGCGGGAGCACCAGCCGGGGGACGATGAAGACGATGATCGAGAGCCTCCCCCAGGCCGGAGCGATCCGCAGGGATGGCCGCATCGTGCCCGTTCCCATCGCCTGGGACGCCCGCAAGATCGATTTCGGAGGCCAGGCCGGCGAGCTCTGGGCGATGACCATCCCCTGGGGGGACGTCTCGACGGCCTACCACTCGACGGGCATCCCGAACATCCGCGTCTATTCGGGCACGCCGCCGAAGATGATCCGGCAACTGAAGCGGTTCGCCCCGCTCCTCCCCCTGGCCGGCTGGGCGCCGGTCAAACGCCTCGCCCGCGCCTGGGTGGACCGGCGGGAAGCCGGCCCTTCCGAGGAGCTGCGGGAGACCGGCCGGGTCTTCCTCTGGGGCGAGGCGAAGGATGCCTCCGGCCACGCGGTCACCTCGACGGTCGAGACACCGGAAGGCTACCGGTTCACCGCCGTCTCGGCGGTGGCCAGCGTCGAGCGGGTCCTCGCGGGGAAGGTCCCGCCCGGCGCCTGGACCCCCTCGAAGGCCTTCGGGGCGGACTTCGTCGCCGAGCTCCCCGGCGTCTTCGTCGGCGAGATCCGCCCGGCGGGCGTTATCGCCTGAGCCTGGTCTTAAGCCCCGATCCGGCTCACCCGCACCATCGGCCCGTCCGCCTCGTCGGGGTTGCGGAGGTCGATCGTGCCCTGGATGGCCCAGAGGTTGTCTCCCTGAGGGTCGAGGAGGGTGTGGGCGACCTCCCATTCGCGCTCGCCGGTCTTCTTGATCTGCGTCCAGTGATGGCGGCGGGCTTCGGGGGTGAAGGGGAGCTCGCCGTATTCCGCGAAGAAGGGAGCCATGGCGGCCTCGAAACGCTCGGGGTCCCAGACCGTCTGGGGATCCTCCGCGTCCTGCTTGACCAGGTTGGGCGCCTCCTCCCACTCCTTGAGCGAGAGGGCGCGCACCAGCAGGTGCATCTCGGCGCGCACGCGGGCCATGAAGGTCTTGGGATCGGCCAGCAGCTCCTCGAGCCAGAGGATCTCGCGGGCGGTCTTGCGCTCCTTCGCCCGCACCAGGACCTCGGGGTGGAGCAGCCCCTGCCACTCCTCGAGCAGGCTGGAGTCGGTCTGCTCGACCAGGGCGCGGAAGAAGCCGAGGGCATCCCACACCCCTTCGGTCTTCGAGAACTCGGGAACAGTCTGGTCGAGCGTCTTGTAGAGCTGCGAGAGGTAGCGCAGGAGCACGCCCTCACTGCGCTGCAGGCCGTAACGCTTCACGTAGTCCGCGAAGCTCATGTA
>Ga0070665_100000223_pt1 | contig 94299 bp, 69 predicted proteins | sample KBSS13metaG_FD_65862 | JGI IMG/M metagenome (GOLD analysis project Ga0070665, IMG submission 65862) | Switchgrass rhizosphere microbial communities from Kellogg Biological Station, Michigan, USA - KBS S1-3 metaG | ecosystem: Host-associated > Plants > Roots > Rhizosphere > Soil ... | reverse complement strand
TCGCCGTAGCACTCGATCTCGCAGAGCAGCACGCCGAGATGGAAGGCGAGGTCGTGCTTTTCGCGGATCGAGAAATAGTGATCCCAGACCTCGTGGACCGCCCGGTAGATCTCCAGGCGGAAGACCCCCGAGGCCGAGCCCGCGCGCTTCATCAGCGTCGGCCAGGCGCCGAGCAGGATGTTGGCATCCCAGCCGGAGATCCGCAGCCAGGCCAGGAGATGCTCCAGCGTAAGGTCGTCGTAGGGCTGTCCGAGGCTCACCTTGAGATCGAAGAAGTCGTCCGGCCCCCGGCGCTCGATGGCGTCGTCGAAGGCCAGCCGGGTCTCCACCCTGCCGCCGGGCGGGGTGCCCAGGAGGCCGGCGACCACGCTCAGGCTGGAGTGCAGATGAGCGGTGCACAGGAGCTCGCCCCCCCGGTGGGCGAACCAGCGCCCCAGGGCGTGGTAGTCGACCATCATCGAGAAGCTGCCGTGGACGGTCACCGCGGGCTCCCCGCGGCCGTCGATCAGCTCCTCGCGGCAATATCCCTTGTCCCCCGAGAGGAGCAGGAGCCGGCCGTCCGCGAGCCCGGCGAGGTGGCGCAGGCAGCGGATCGCGGCGAAGGGGAAGAGCAGGGTCGAATCCTTCAGGCGCTGCGCGTACTCCCTCAGAATGGCATCGAGCTCCGGGTCGCCATAAGGCTCCAAGGGGGCCGGGCGCTCCTCCCAGGCGACCTCCACCCGCTGCAGGATCGTGGGATCGTCGAGGTCTTCCTCCTCGTCCGGAACGGTGAGGGTGGCGAGCAGCTCGAAGAGCTGGCCACCGCGCGCCGCGAAAGCGTCCTGGGGGATGCCGTCGAAGACGTAGTTGGCGATCACCACCAGCGGGTTGCGCAGCGTCCGGGGGGAGAGCGCCACCCCGGACCGTTCGAGCCGGATCTCTCCAGGCTCTGCCGCGTCGAAACGCGCGAAGTCGAGGAGCCCCGCCTCGATCCAGGGCTGGAGCACGGAATGATTCCGCAATGGCTCGAGATTCTTTTCCGTGAAGTCGGTCAGCACGTAGCGGACCGACACGTGGCTCAGCGAGGAGCGGTTCAGGAGATCGAGGAGCCGGTTGAAGAAATGGAAGCCGAACCGTCCCGAGCCGCACCCGAGCTCCACGATGTAGACCGGATGCCGAAGGTCGAGCGGCGCGAAGGAATCCGGCTCGCGGACCGCCCCCGCGCAGTCGCGCAGCCAGCCGAGAACCACCTTGGCGTAGGCGTCGGCGATCCAGCCGTTGCTGGTGATGTAGTGGGGGACGATCCCCGTGGTCCAGGCCTCGACGCCCTGGGCGTCGAAGAAGCTCTTCTGGAGCCGCCAGAGAAGGGATTCCGAGAGGCGCTTGCCCTGCTCGAGGATGTAAGAAGGGATTTCGGAATCGGGCATATGGGGCCAGAGCCTCGGTGTGGCGCGGTCATCATAGCCTTACCGGATAGGTCTCGGAGCCCGGATTTTTCCTCCACCCGGAACGGGGGGAGGCTAGGAGGGGGGCTTCGCGGAGTCCGCGGGACCGCTCCTTGTCTGGGGCGGCCCCCTCCTGACCTCCCCCTGAAGGGGGAGGAAGAAAGCCGTGGGCCTCGAACGCCACCCCGCCGGTGCGGGCCTTGCATCCTTCCCCGCCGGCCCCTTGCCGGGCCAGCTTTTCCGGAAGGAGCACTCCCATGTCCAACGTCAAGGTCCGTGGTTGCTGTTGTGGGATCCCGTTCGGCTGTGGCGTGCTCGTCCTCGCGCTGCTCGCCGTGGTCTTATGGCGATTCGTGATCCCCGGGGATCTCTGGCCCGCCGGCGCCGGCAAGACCGTCGCCCTCCTCCTGGCCGTCCCCGGAGTCGTCCTCCTGGCGAGGGCGGGGAGGTGGCGCCGCTGAAAGACGGCGCCACCCTTCGTGGCCGAGGCGGCGCATCGTCGCCATGTTCTTCTCGTAGATCTCGGAAGCGTCCGGAAACGCCGCCACCGCGCGCTCGACGCTCGCCTCCCGGAGCAGATGAAGCATGGGATAGGGGGAGCGATTGGTGTAGTTCTCGATGTCGTCCGGCGCCGAGCCGGCGAACTGGTATTCCGGATGGAAGCTGGCGATCTGGATCACCCCCTCGAGCCCGAGATCCGCGACCGCCGCGTCGGCGACGCCGAGAAAGTCGTTGTAATCCAGGAAATCCCCGAGCACCCGCGGATGGATGACCAGCGTGGTGTCGATCTTCACCGGGTCCGCCGCCGCCAGCCCCTGGAGCTCGACGAGGAGATCGGCCAGCAGAGCCTCCGGGCTCTCCGCCTCGCTGACCACATAGCGGATCTGCTCCCGGACATGGACCGCCCTGGCGAACGGGCAGAGGTTGAGGCCGATGATCGCCTTTTCGAGCCAGTGCCTCGTGGCGGTGATGACGTCTTCAGCGGTTGGGGTCATACTGTTGTACTGCCTCTTTCTTCCGGAGCCGCGGAATCCGGGCTTTCGGGTCCGTCAGGCGCAGAGGGGTTCATACCATGTCCGGCCGGTTCCCGATCGCGATCGTTCTTCTCCTGGCGCTGACGCCCCTTCCGGCGTGGGCGCAGGCGCCCGGCGAGGCGGCCTGCGACGATAGCAAGCTCCCCTACGTGCTCAACCTGGGCCTGCCGCGGCTGCCCGACACCCCCGAGCTCCAGGGGGACAAGCTCCAGACGCGGGTCGGGAACCTGTTCGCGGCTTTCTACGCCCAGCACGGCCGCTGCCCGAACCGGAAGCTGCGGATCAACATCACGGTGGCCGGCGACTACCAGATCCTGGACTGGCTGGGGCAGGGTCTGCTCGACGCCGCCGTGGTGCCGGACCTGACGGTCTATCTGCTCACTCAGCGCGACACGGTGTCCCTGCAGGAGGTGGATGTCGCTGATCCAACCGTGCGCAACCTCCTCCTGCCGGCCTCCCAGTCCCAGCCGCGCTCCGAACGGTTCGCTGGCAGGAGCTGGGAGACCCGGGCCCCCGGAAAGGACTTCGCGGATTTCCTGGCGGCGGCGTGGAAACAGACGCGCCATCCGCCTTCGCGGGAAGCTCCGGCCGGGCCGGTGCCGGGATACCGGATCATCCTCGCGTCTCATCTCTCGACCCCCGGATTCCTCGACCCCGTCGCCGAGGCCGCCCGCTCGCTGGAGGGCTTCATGAAGGGGATCGAGGACGGGGCGGAGAAGGACTGTCTGGCGGACCGCTTCTGGCGGACGTTCTTCGCCAGCGCCCACTTCGCCGTGGGGTGCGATTCGCTGGACCACGCGGCGGGGCCGCGGAGCTGCTGGCTCCCCGCCGACGTCCAGAGCGGGCAGGCGGGGACCGTGGACATCCTGTTTCCGGGAGAGAGCGTGCTGCTCCCCGCCTGGAGCTCCGAGCATCTGGTCATCGCCGCGCGGGCCGCCGAGCCGATTTCCACCGGGCTGCGCCCCGCGGCCGTGCGGCTCCCTCCCGCCCTGGAGACGCTGTTCAAGCCCAGAAACTCCGCCGGGCCCCCCCGGGACACTCCCACTCCCTTTCTTTCGATCCTCGACCCGGAGCCCACGTTCGGCGTCCGTACGTTCGGGTTCACCGTCGACGAAGCCTTCCGGCTGCTGCGGCAGGAACAGGTCCCCTCGGAAAGGCGGCTGGCCCTGGTCCTGCCCGGAGGCGGCGTCAAGGCCGCCTACCAGTCGCGGATCATCGACGAGCTCTACCGGGAGAGCTACCTGCGGAACGTCAAGGCGCCGCAAGCGGCGGCCCGGGAGCCGCTCGCCGTGACGTACGTGATCGGGACGAGCGGCGGCGCGCTGCTGGGATTCTTCGTCTCGCAGCTCGGAGAGAAGGGGCCCTGGAACCTCTCCGAGATCCTCTGGAAGAAGAAGGACCGGTTTCAGGCCGCGGACCGGTACCTCGAGAGCACGGACATCTTCAACTGGACCGACCTGCTGCGCTACGCGAGCGTGATCGCGAGCTTCCTGGTCTTCTGCGCCCTGCTGGGCCTGCTCTCCATCCCGGAGCGCGGGCCGCTGCGGCCGCAGCGGGAAGAGGTCGCCTCGCGGCGCCGGCCGTGGCTGATCCCGCTCGTCTTCCTGCTGCTGCTGGTGGCCCCCTTCCTGGTGCGGCATGCCAACGGCAGCGCTCCCCGGGAGCAGATCCCCGAGTTCGAGGGGATGATCTACGCGCTGCTCGCGATGATCGCCATGTTCGCCGATCAGTCGGTGATCCACGAGAGCGACGAGCGCCGGGAGGGGCATGGCGGCCCCTGGGTGCACCCGTTCGTGCTGACCCTGGCCGGGGCTCTGCTGGTGGCCCTGCCGCTGCTGGCCCAGACAAGAAAGGCGCGATTTGATTTTCTGGTCCAGCCGGTCACCTTCGGACCCGCCTTCGCGGTGCTCGCGCCGCTCGTCCTGCTCGGCGGGCTGATCCTGCCGCTGCGCTCCAGGGAGCGGGAGGCGGGGGGGCGCGGAGGGCTCCGCATGCTGCTCGAGTTCCTGCTGCCGGCCGGCCTCGCGCTCGCCCTCTACTTCCTGCTGCCGGACCGCTGGCTGGACGCCCTGAAGATGCCGTTCTTCCTCTCCGGGTTCCTGCTCGTGCTGGTGAGCCTGGGCGCCAACTTCTTTCTCGGCCGTTACGCCGCGGCCGAGGGGTGGCCCTGGCGGCTCGGCTACTACGCGGCGCTGCTGCTCTCGGCGCTGCTGCTGCTGAACCTCTGCTGGCCCGGGGAGGTGGACCCCGGGGCGCCGTTGGCGTCCTTCGGCAAGCACACGCTCGAGGTTACGGGGGGCACGTTCCTGGTCTGCGTCGGGCTGCTCTTCCTGATGATCGGCGGGGTGACCTGGATCTACTCCGCGCACCGCCGGTATCACCTGCGGCTGCAGGACTTCCTCTTCGCCTACGTCGTCGTCCTGCTGCACGCGATGGCGGTCTACGGCGTTCTCGTCTTTGCCCTCAAATACTTCCCCGACTGGCTCTCGCTGCTCGAACTGACCCGGGAGTTCTGGCTCTGGCTGCTGGTGACCAGCCTGGTGCTGGGGAGCGTCCTCCTGCTCGCCGCGCTCGGCAAACTCGGCGGACGGCAGAGCCGCCTGGTGCGGTACCTCCACGACAGCTTCCGGCTCCTCTGCTCCCACCATCCGAACGGCGATTTCGTGACCCGGCGCTTCCTGCGCATGGCGGCCTTCTCGATCTTCGCCCTGTTCTGGTGGAACCTGGTCATCGCGCCGGCCCTCTACGGCAATGACGCGGCCCACAAGTACCTGGAAGGCGCGATCGCCCGCTTCGAGCGGCAGACCGGCGCGCCCGGAGGGGGTCTCGACTACCGGCCGACCGCGAGCTTCATCGCGCCGGCGAACCTGCTGGCGAAGGACGGCACCCGCTACTTCCTCTTCATACCGCGGAACGAGAAGTGCCCGCCCTTCCCGCGGCGCGCCTCCGGCGGCGCCCGGTGGCTCACCTACGAGGCCCGGCTCGCCGAAGCCGGAGCCCCGCCCTCCACCGCGGATTGCAAACCGATCCGGACCAAGGAGTTCCTCCACGACGTGATCTTCGCCTCCGGCTCGCCGTTCCCGATCTTTCCGGCTCACCAACTGGATCTCGACGAAGGCAGGGAGCCCTTCGTCGACGGCGGCTATTCGAACAACATCCCCGTCGACGTGGCGAAGACGGTCTCGGCGAATCAGGTCCTGATCGTCGATTCCACCAGCCCGCTGAGCCGCTCGAAGCCGCCGGGGTTCCTCGGCCGCTGCTACGCCCTGCTGACCGGCGATCTGGTCCAGAACCTCGGCCGGCTCCCCGGTTTCCTCTTCGAGCGCTCGCAGCAGACCGACCGCCTGAGCCGCTCCGCCCTGCTGGTGGTCTCGCTGGCGCCGTCGCCGCCGGCGGCCGGCGAGCCCGCCTGGCCGCCGCTGTTCGACTTCCGGCGGCAGACGGTGGAGCGGATGGAGCGCACCGCCAAGCGCGATCTCGGCCGCCGGATCGGGCTGGTGGAGAGCTGGGGGCAGCCGCGCTTCCAGCTCAGCGTGCCGGTGGAGGGGCGCCTCAGACGGCGGTGACGGCGGGCGGGCCGGCGGCGAGGGGAGCCCGTTCGCCGAGCCAGGAGAGCAGGTCGTGGACCACCCGTTCCCGCTCGAGCTCGTTGAAGACCTCATGGAAGAAGCCCGGATAGGCCACGAGGCGCTTGTCCGCGCTGCCCAGCCGCGCGAAGACCTCCCGGGCTCGCCTGGGATCGGCGATCGGATCGGCGTCGCCGATCAGGAAGAGGGCCGGCAGATGGATGGCGCCGGCCCGCTCCAGGATCTCCCGCTGGCTCCGCTGAACCTCGAAGAACCAGCGCGGGCTGACGGTCTTGAACACCCTGGGATCGCGGTCGTAGGCCGCGACCACCGCGGGGTCGTGGCTCAGCCCCCGTGAATCGAGATCGCTCCTGATCAGGTGCGTGGGCATGACGTGGGAGGTGATGGCGGCCACTCCGGCCTTGAGCGCGGGGACCTCCAGGGCGGGGTGGAGGAAAGGGCTGCTGACGGCCAGCGCGCCGAACGCCTCCGGGCGACGCAGGACATAGGCGAGGGAGATCAACCCGCCGAGGCTGTGGCCGAGGAGGATGCGGGGGACGGCCGGATGCCGGCGGTCCTCCGATCGGACCTCGCCGATCCGCTCCAGGAAGAGGTCCACATCGTCGAGATACTCTTCGAACCGGTGGACGTAACCGCGGACGCCGCCGGAGCGCCCATGCCCGCGCTGGTCGAGCAGATGGCACTCATAGCCGGCCTCCCCGAGCTCCGCGACCAGGGCGGCATAGCGGCCAGCGTGCTCCGCATAGCCATGGAGGATCACCACGACGGCCCGGCAGTCCGGCCGCGGGTGATGCTCGCCCACCAGAACGAGGCCATCGGACGTCTGGAGCTTCGACTCCAAGGGAAGCATGAATTTCCTCCGGTCCGTCGACAGCAGTTTAATGCATGGGCGGATTATGGTGCTGTCTGTCCCTGCCAATTTGCATCATAGTCCCGGTATTTCGCAGCATAACCCCCGAATCTACCCCCGGGACCCGCCCGTTACGCAACAGGACCCCTCTTCTCGATGTGAGGACCCGGGATCCAGCGTCTCCGCCCTGCGAAGTACGTCCCCGCTGGGAAGATCGGCGCTGCAAGTTGGACTTCGCCGGTGTCTTCTTTCATGCCGCATGCTGCGACATTCACGGTCTGTGCTGCGAATCGCGGGGAATGACAGCGCTGGACCAGGATTTCTCCTGCCCTCGAGGGCTGCCTTGTTGCGAAATTCTCCTGGGTGGAAGCAGCGAGGCTGGGTCAGGCAACGGGGCGGCTCTGTGTCGCAACAAAGAGCGGGGTCTGGGTCGAGGTGAGCCTCTATTTGGCATCATCTCGGGTGCTATTGGCAGCATAACTCAGATATTTCGCATCGTGACCCGTGGGTCACGCAGCACGACCCGCGGGTCACGCATCAGGACCCATGGGTCGAGGTTTGCGACCCGTGAATTTCGCAGCAAGGGTCTGTCAGTTCGCAACAGGGTCGACGATAGCAGTCTCTGTATGATGGCTATCGGCGGCCACTACGATCGCGTCCCTTAGGTCCTTTCCCGAGCCCGGCCTTACGGGAAGAACCCGGCGTTGTACAGATCCGCGAAATCGCTGCTGCCGGAGACGGTGGAGAGGATCGGCAGGCCCAGGATCTCCTCCACGGACTTGACCAGCGAGCTGTGGGTGTAGGAGACCGCTCCCGCGTAGTTGGCCTTGACGCCGGGGCCGATGGCCAGGAAGGGCATCTTGGTGGTGGCGCTCCCCTCGTCGAAGGTGATGTAGATGGTCCCGGCGTGAGTGGTGGCGTAGTTGATGATGCGGGGGAGCTCGGCCCGCAGCCAGTCGTCCCCGGAGCGGATCGAGTTGCTGTTCGGGCAGCCGGTCGCCCCGTGCATGTCGTTGCAGAGGTTCGGGGTGATGAAGACGTAGCCTGCCATGTTGTTCGCCGCCAGGTCCGCCGCGAACGAGCTGTAGGGCTTGTGGTGCGCCGCGCAGTAGGCGTTGGTCTTCGACGGCGTGTTGCCGGCGACGTCCTTGAAGAAGACGAACGGGTCGTGCTTCGGGGCGTAGAAGCCGCTGGCGGCGATGGGGCAGGCGCCGGTCGTGGAGTTCATCCCCTCCTGGTAGCTCATCCAGGTGACGCCGCTCGTCGCGTTCTTGATCTGCGTCGCCAGATGGGCGGTGCTGCTCGTGCTGTTCGTCTTCGACGGCACGTTGTCGGTGGTGAAGGTGTGATCCGAAAAGGCGTTGGTCCCTGCCTCCATCCAGATGTAATGCGGCTCGCTGGCGAGCGACGGGAGCTCGTCGTTGAAGTTGGTGGAGCGGGCGTAATTCGGGATCAGTGTGCCGTTGATGTACGGCGCGTCGGTCGTGTTGCCGTAGATCTGCGCGCCGTCGTGGTTCTCCATCACGATCACGAACACGTGCTGGATGACGCCCGCCCGCGCCGCCGGCACGGCGGACAGGCTGAGGGCGCACGCGGACAGGAGCGCGATACCGTTCCGAGACATTCTCATCATTGGACTCCTTCAGGAAGTTTCATCGCATTAGCTTAAGCGATAAGCGTGAGGAGCCGTTCGTTTTTCGTATTAGCCTACGCTTCTAATGAACGCCTTCGCCCTGGAAACCCTCACCTCCCGCCCGGTCGCGGAGTGCACGGCCGCCGAGGTGGCGGCGGCGCTCGGCCGCGCGTTCGCCGGCTATATCGTTCCGCTCAACTTCACCGCCGAGGCCTACGAGCGCCGGTTCCGCGCCGAGGATCTCGATCCCTATGTGAGCCGCGTCTACGAGCGGGACGGCGCTCCGGCCGGCGTGATGCTGATCGCGCGGCGGGGGTGGAACAGCCGCATTGCCGCCATGGGGCTCGCCCCCGAGCTGCGCGGCGGCGGCGTGGGGCGGCGGGTGCTCGGGGAGACGATCGCCGAGGCTCGGGCGCGCGGCGAGCGGACGATGGTGCTGGAAGTCATCGAGGGGAACGCGCCCGCCGTGGCCCTCTACACGAAGCTCGGCTTCCGGCCGCGCCGGCGGCTGGTCGGGTACCGGTGGGAGATCCAGATCCCCGAGCCGTCGGACCCGCTCGAGGAGATCGATCCGCTGGAGCTCGCCCGCATCGTCGCCCGGGAGGGGGAGCCGGACCTGCCCTGGATGCTCGCGCCCGAGACTCTCGCCGCTTTCGCATCGCCGTCCCGGGCCTTCCGCCTCGAGGACCGGGCGTTCGCCATGGTCGGCGATCCGGCCGCGGAGAGGCTCGCGCTGACCGCCCTCGTCGTCGCCCGCGACCATCGCCGGCAGGGGTGGGGATCGCGCCTGATGAGCGCCCTGTGCGAGACCTTCGCCGGCCGCCCGTGGGCGATCTCGCCGATCGTGCCGGAGGGGCTCGCCGACGGCTTCTTCCTCCGGCTCGGCTGGGAGCGGCAGCCGCTCTGCCAGTGGGAGATGGTGCTCGATCTCGCATCCTCCGCTCCGTAATCTTTTTCGTAATCTTCGGCTGGCAGGATCACGCCATCATAGATTCCCCAATGTGACGGCCGGCTATACGCCGGCCGCTTTTTTTAGGGGGCTCCGCGGCGGATTGAGGGATTGCGGGCGTCGCGGTCGTCTCTATTCCTGTAACACGGGCCGTACGGAAGGTCCGGGAGGATTTGAGGAATGCGATTCGCCCGGGATTTGGCAAAGACAGACGATCCGACGAAAAAAGATCCGCTGCTCGAGGCGCTCGAGAAGACCCTGGAGGAGTCCCGCCGGCTTCGCGGCAAGCTCCCCGGGGGTGGACCGGCGCCGCCCGCGCCATACTCTGCCCGCACCCCTCTGTAATCCTGGCCGTAATGCAGGCCGTAAGGTCGGTTCAGGAGGATGTGCGTGGAGAGGAGAGGATGCAGACACTTCCGAGCCGCCCGGACCGCTTGCAGCTCATCACCGATGCGACCGCGATCGGCATCGCGTATTGCGATGCCGGGCAGCGGTTCATCTTCGTCAACCGGTGCTATGCCGAACGGTTCGGCCTGACGCCCGACCAGCTCGCCGGCCGGACCGTGGAGGAGGTGGTGGGCGAGGAGGCCTACGAGAGCTTCCGGCCCAGGATCGAAGCCGTCCTGGCCGGCGTTCCTCAGCAGTACGAGGTCGACGTCAACTACCGGGTGATCGGCCGGCGGTACATCCACTGCTCCTATACTCCCGAGCTCGACGGAGCCGGGAGGGTGGTCGGCTGGGTGGCGGCGATCACCGACATGACCGAGCGCCACCGGCTCGAGCAGGAGCTGCGGCAGAGCGAGGAGCGCTTCCGCACCCTCACCAACGCGGTCCCGCAGCTCATCTGGATCAACTCCCCGAACGGCGAAACCGAGTACTACAACGAGCGGTGGCACGAGTACACCGGCACCGATGCCTCCGGGGGTATCGGCACACTGTGGTACGAACGCGTCCATCCGGAGGATCTGCCGCGGCTCATCGAGGCCCGTTCCCGCGGTCTCGCGGGCAGCGAGCCGTACGAGTTCGAGTACCGCCTGCGCGGCGGCTCCGGCGAGTACCGCTGGCACATCTGCCGGGTCGTCCCGTTCCGCAATCCCGAGGGGGAGGTCACGGCCTGGTTCGGCACCGCCACCGACATCCACGACCGCAAGCTGGCGGAGGAAGCGCTGCTCGAGGCGGACGGCCGCAAGGACGAGTTCCTGGCCACCCTGGCCCACGAGCTGCGCAACCCGCTCGCCCCTATCCGCAACGCCGTCGAGATCCTGCGCTTGAAAGCGCCGGTGGACCCCGACCTGCGCTGGGCGCGCGACATCGTCGATCGCCAGGTCCAGCAGCTCACGCGTCTGGTCGACGACCTGCTGGACGTCTCACGGATCACGCGCGACAGGATCGAGTTGCGGCTGGAGCGGATCGAGATCGCGGCCCTGCTCGAGCGGGCCGTGGAGACGAGCCGGCCGGCCATCGAGGCGGGCCGGCATCAGCTCACCGTCACCTTCCCCGAAGAGCCGCTGAAGCTGGAGGCGGACCTGACGCGCATCGCCCAGGTGCTCTCGAACCTCCTCAACAACGCGGCCAAGTACACGCGCCCGGGGGGGCACATCCACCTCTCCGCCGGCCGGGAGGGCGGCGAGGCGGTGATCCGCGTCCGCGACGACGGCGTCGGCATCCCGCGGGAGATGCTGTCGGCCATCTTCGAGATGTTCGCGCAGGCCGACACCTCGCTCGAGCGCGCGCAAGGGGGGCTGGGGATCGGCCTGACGATCGCCAGGCGCCTGGTGGAGATGCACGGCGGCACGATCGCGGCGGCGAGCGACGGCGTGGGGCAGGGGAGCGAGCTCACCGTCCGCCTCCCCCTGGCGCTGGGCGAGGTCGAGGATCTGGAGGTCCGCGGCAGCGAGGGGACCGCGCCGGGCGCCGCGCTCCGCGTCCTGGTCGTCGACGACAATGAGGATTCCGCCGAGACCCTGGCGATGCTGCTCCGGCTGAGCGGCAACGACGTCCGCACCGTCCACGATGGGCCCAGGGCCCTCGCGGCGGCGGTGGAGCACCGCCCGGACCTCATCTTCCTGGATATCGGAATGCCGGGGATGAACGGCTTCGAGGTGGCTTCCCGCCTGCGCCAGCACGAGGAGATGCGCAACGTCCTGCTGGTCGCGATGACCGGCTGGGGGCAGGACGAGGACCGGCGGCGGTCCAAGGAGGCCGGCTTCGACCAGCACCTCGTCAAGCCGCTCGATCCCAAGGCCCTGGACGAGCTGCTCGCGCGGGCCGTGCCGCGGCGGGGGTGAGAATCTGACCGCAACCGGCGGGGAGGTTCGACCTCCCCGCCGGCGACCGGATCATCTGGCGGGAGTTGCCGGCTGATAGCTGCTGGAGAATGTCGCCGTCCGTTCCGCCACGGCGGCGACGGGGGGAGTGGACCGCGGACCTACCGGCGATTTCTTCGGCCCCTTCCCGGCGCCGTACGCGAAAATGTCCTCCGCCACCGTCAGGCCGAGCGGCACGCCCCCGACGTGTTTGCCGCCGACTTTCTTGTTGAGATCGGGCGTATTGTTGGCTTTGACCGAGAAGGCGTCGAAAACCCAGTGGACGCCGAGGTGCACGCGGCTGCGCCCGTTCTCCTCGATCATCTGCCACAGGCCGTCGGGGAAGTCGCGGAGATGCCGGGGTCTCACCGTGCCCCGGTTATCGGTGCTGATCCCGTTGAGCTCGTCCGAGACGAAGCTGAGGCCGTTAGCCAGCGCATCCTTGTTCAGGCTGTTGTCGCTGAACTTACCCCCCTGATGGTAGAACAGCCGCGTGATGTGGAATGCGGCGGCGCCGAACGTGGCGTGTCCCGACGGGTAGGCCGGGAAGGGGGGAGTGAAGTTCTTGCTGCCGGTGCGGTTGGTGTTGGGGGCGCCGAGAGGGAGCCAGAACGGGTCGCCATCGGGGGAGATGTCGTTGCTGGCCTGGGTCGGTTGCGGGCCCATCGATTTGTCATGCTCCCGGATGCCGAGGACCGGCCGCCAGAAGTTGTGAATATATTTCTGATCCCAGCAGAGAATGCCGGCATCGGCCAGCGCCACGTTGAGGAACGCGAAGAGCCGGGCGTTCTCGGCGACCGAGTTCGGCGTCGTGGCGCTGCCGGGGCTGCGGGCGAGGGCGATGCGGCGGACGATCTGATTGTAGAAGCGCGGGGGAGTCCCCAACTCGGCGGATCCATCATACGCCCAGAAGATGCCGCTCAGGGTCTCGTCCGGCGTTCTGCGGTCGAGGTTATTCGGCAGAGTGCCCATCAGCTCGGGGGCGATGCCTTTGCCGCGCACCTCACGCAACGCTTTCTTATACGCCTGGTTGTTGCTGCCGAAGGGGGGAGGAGCGAGCTCGTGCCGGGCGGTGATCCCGAAGCCTTTCGATTGCGCGCCGTAGATGGGGGCGTGAAAACCCTGGCCGGCGTTGTCCGGATCGGGGCGATGCTTGCCGGGGTCCGGGGAAGGCATATAGTTGCCGCCGGCACCAGGGTCGTGATTTCTGTCGGCGAGAATGGCCTGGGCGACGTTCACTCCGAAGGCATGTCCGGCATTGGACGGATCGCCGGCGCCCGCGAAGATGGCGTCAAAGAAGGATTTCTGGCTCGGAAAAAGGCTTACCAGGGTAGTGTAGGCAGCCGCCGCGACCGCCGCGGCCACCGTTGCGCCGGCACCCGGCCCCGTCACGCCGCTGATGTAAGGCGGCAGGCCGGCGGCGGTGTCGACGCCGGCATAGGCGTCATACATCGCCAGGTGGATGATCGCCAGGGCGCGCGCGCTCAGCGGCGGCCCGGCCTGTTCACCCTGCCCATTGGTGTGGCTGACGCGGTTGGCCTCGAGTGCGACTTCGTTCCACAACAGAATCGGATCGGCCATGAATTCTCCTTGGCGAGAGAGCGCGCTCTCGCCGGATAAATAATCTTCTAGATTACGCTTTGCGCATGCGCAGCGTCCAATAGAGGCAAGGCCATGGATCTACGCTCGCAGGGGTTCTGTCCGGAAAATCTTCGCCCGACGTCTCTCAAGGGCGCCACGTCGACACCGAAACGGATGCCGGAGCGGCCGCCTGATAATTCCCACAGACGATCAGACGCTCGTGGAGCTGCTGGAAGATCGTGGGATTGCGCCAGTATTCGACGTGGGCGAGGAGCAGGGTGGTGGCGTCATGGTCCTTCACGTTGTGCACCGGTTCGGGCAGATGCTCCTTCGGATTCCCATTTTTCTTCGTAGACTTGGGCGGATCGTAGAATTCCAGGGAACCGCCGATGATGTCCTTCGGCGACCAGACGTTGACCCAGGGGAACGGCCGGAATCCGGCATGCTGGATCATCGGCTGCACCTCCGCCACCAGGGCCGCGCGGGTTTCGTTGGTGTGCTTCCCCTGCAATGAGAACAGAAAGGCGAACTTGTCGAGGGGGCAGCCGAACGTCAGCAGGAGCCGGGTGCGACGGAGGACATCCCGGAAGTCCTTGCCGGCGCTCGGATCGGTCTTCATGTCGCGCTTGATCAATTCGTCCTCTACGATCAACCGGTTGAGAACGTCGTAAACGATGGCCGATCCCAGCGAGTGTCCGACGATGAAAATGTTGTCGTAGGCGGGCCGGTGCCCGTCCTTCAAGGAGTAGACCGCGTTCGCCTGCTTGTACACGCAGTCCCGGATCTCCTGGCGCAGCTTGTTGAAGCGGTCGAGGTCGTGAGAAGAGACGTAGACCGCGACGTCGCCCGGGAACTGGACCAGCAGAGTGCGAATCTTCAGGCTTGCAAAGGCGAGCAGGGTCCAGGAGAGGCCGCCGCCAATGGGGATCAGCCAGGGCCGGGACTTCGAGAGCCCCTCGAGGAGCAGGCCGCCGAACACCCAGCAGAGGATCAGGAAAAGAGTGCCCAGCGCCGCCGCGGCCACTAGCAGCTTGCCCCCGCGCTTCGTGCTTTCGGCCTTTGGCCGGGGCGGTTTCGGGAAGAGCGCCTGGATCAGCCGGTAAGTGGCGGCGCCAATCACCAGCACCATGACCACGGCGAGAGCGATCTCGATCCCGGCGTCAAAACACTTGACGAGCCAGCCTCCCTTCCAGGCCCGCAGGAAGGGGGTGTCACTTTTGGCCGCCCAGGCGTGACGAAGAAAGAGGACGGGAATGGCCGCCCCGGCGACCACGAGGAGCGTGATGGCCACGATGAACCCGAGCCAACTCAGGCGGCCGATCCCTTTACGGAGCGACTTGCGGGCTCCCATCCTCTGCAGTCCCGTTCCTGCCAGGACCGGTAGCGCCAGCGCCAGCATGCCGGCCAGGGCGACGTTGAAGACCGTCGTCAGGTCGGCGAACAGACCTTCGTTCAGCCATGGCACCCGGGTTCCCAGCGGCGAGCGTGCCGCCACGACGGCCAGCAGGGTGAAGTTCATCACCATCAGCGAGAAGACCACGAGGAGAGCTGCCACCAGGCGGCGGACGGTGCGGCCGCTCACTCCGAAATCCCGGTACTTGCCGAAAATCCAGCGCTGGAAGGGCTGGGCGCCGTTCTGGATGCCATTGCTGCCGGCCCGTCGGAGAAACCCCATAACGTCGCGAAGGGTGACGTTCCCTTCGACCAGCGGCGCCCAGTAACCCTCGTAGACGTGAACGTCCCGCTCCTTGCCGGTGTCGTCGCAGACCGAGAGCTCCACCCGCTGGAGCCGTTCGTCGCCCTGCGAAATCGTGTTGGACCGCGGCTGTGGCAGATCGGACAGCTTTTTGACCTCCTGACCCAACCGCCGGCGATGAACGAGGTCCTGGTGGCGGATCCCCTCGACGACGTCGTTGAGGGTTTCGAAAGGGATCTGCTGGCCCATGCCGTGAGCCACGAACACCGCGGAGCAGGGCTTTGGAGAGACCGCTTTCGGCCGCCTGAGGCGGAGGTTCGACCGCGGATCGTCGATGGGCACACCGCGCAGGGGTGTATCCAGAGGGGAGATCCTGGGCGCCCTGTCCATGGATTCTCCAACCGCCTCCAACTCGGGAAGGGTCTTCTCGATGTCTGGAGGAGGGGCGGGGCCCTCGGTCCAGAACTGGGTGACGAGCTCTCCGGTCGCATCGCGAAGCTGCTTTGAGTCAGTCATCGTCGGAACCTCCAGGGGCGGCATTGTCGAGAGTAGACGGACGGATATCTAAAACTCTAACCCGAACCGGAGCCTGCCGGATTCAGACACTCGCCGAAGCTCCCTCCGGCTGACTCCCCGGGCCGTTCTGTGCCAGAATCCGCCGCAGGGAGTCCAACAATGCGTGAATGCAAATTCCTGCGGTGCTTCACCGTGGCCGCGATGGCGGCCGCCTTCGCCCTGCTGGCCGGGGCGCCCGCCGGCGCGGCGGTGCAGGTGGTCTATGACAACGCGCTCCGCAACGGCTGGCAGGACTGGAGCTGGGCGGCCCACGACTTGGCGCAGACGGTGGTCTACCAGAGCGCTCCCAAGGCGATCTCCTGGGAGCCGGACGCCGTCAACGGCGACTGGAAGGGGATCTACTTCCATAGCGACACCGGAGCCGCGGACCCCGCCGTCGCCGACTTCACGGCGGTGCGCTTCTGGATCAACGGCGCCGGCGGCGGCCAGGCGGTGCGGCTGGCGATCTACCGGAACAACGTCGAGGTCGGCAGCAAGGACCTGACGCCGCTCCCCGCCGGCTGGACCCAGATGACCGTGACCTGGGCGGAGCTGGGCGTCGCGGCCCCCGCCTTCGACGGCATCGTCTTCCAGACCAACGCCAACGCGGACCAGGCGGCCGCCTACGTCGACGATCTCGAGCTGGTCCAGGCTGCCGGGGGGCCGCCTCCGGGCGGCCCGGTGACGGTGGCGGTCGATCCCAGCCTCGACCGGCGCGCCATCAATCCGCTGATCTACGGCGTCAACTGGGCCGGCGCCGGGCAGCTCGCCACCGGCCTCTACACCGCCAACCGGCGCGGCGGCAACGGCACCACGCGCTACAACTGGCTCTTCGACACCTCGAACCGCGCCTTCGACTACTTCTTCCTCAACATCCACGAGGACGGGACCAACGGCGCCGCGGCCGACAGTTTCGTCACCCCCACGCTCGCCGCGGGGGCCGAGGTGGTGATGACGATGCCGATCGACCAGGTGGCGAAGTCGTCGGCCCGCCTCCCCGGTTTCTCGGTCGCCAAATACGGCCCCCAGACCCTCACCGAGTGCGCCTGGAACCCCGGCGTGCCGGGCTGCGCGGACAACGGCAACGGCGAGTGCAACCCGAACGTGAACTTCACGATGTGCGGCGGGGCCCGCTGCTGCAGCCCCGCCGGGCTCATCGTCGGCAACAGCCCGGCGGACACCTCGGTGGCGGTCAATCTCGACACCCATGTGGCGGACTTCGTCAGCCATCTGGTGACCCGCTTCGGCTCCGCCGCGACCACCGGCGTACGCTTCTACAACCTCGACAACGAGCCGATGCTCTGGAACAGCACGCACCGCGACGTCCATCCCGCGGCGCCCGGCTATGATGAGGTCTGGGCCAAGGGGCTGGCGGCGGCGAGCAAGATCAAGAGCCGCGATCCCGGCGCCGAGATCCTCGGTCCCGAGACCTGGGGGTGGTGCGACTTCTGGACCTCGGCCAAGGACGCCGCCCTCGGCGACTGTCTCGACGGGCCGGACCGCGCCGCCCACGGCGGCCTGCCGTGGCCCGCGTGGTACATGCAGCAGTCCTGCGCCAACCGGTTCCCCGCGGGGCATCCGGCGGCCGGCAAGCTGCCGGTCGACTGGCTCGACATCCACTTCTATCCGCAGGGCAACGGGGTCTCCGGCGTCTCCGGTGACCCGTCGACGGAAGACGGCGCGTCGACCGTGGCGGCGCGCCTGCGCTCGCTCAAGGAGCTCTACCATCCGACCTGGATCTCGGAGTCCTGGATCGCCGACGGCGCCACCAAGGTGGTGCAGCTCATCCCGCGGATGCGCGCCTGGCGGGACTCCTACTGCCCGGAGATGAAGCTCGCCCTGGCCGAGTACAAGTGGGGGCGCGACGACACGCTCTCCGGCGCGCTGGCGCAGGCCGAGGCGCTCGCCATCTTCGGCCGCGAGGGGCTCGACATGGCGCTGCGCTGGGTGGCGCCGGATCTCGGCACCCTGGCGGAGGACGCGTATCGCCTGTTCCGGAACTACAACGGGGCGGGCGGTCAGGTGAGCGGCGAGAGCGTGCGGGCGGTCTCGAGCGAGGTCGACGGCGTCGCGAGTTATGCCGTCCGCGCCGCGGACGGCAAGCTGTTCGTGCTGCTGTTCAACAAGGACACCGTCGCCCGCGACGTCACGGTGACGGTGGCCGGCGGCGCCACCGGCAGCGTCGGCCTCTGGCGCCTCGACGGCACCGGCCTCGCGGGCGCCGGCACGCTGGCGAGCACGTCCACCGGCTTCACCGCCACGCTGCCGGCGCGGACCGCCACCCTGGCGTGCGTCCAGCCGGCGTCGGGCCTGCCGAACGTGATCTTCGCGGACGGCTTCGAGGCCGGCACGGCCGCGATGTGGGAGCCGTGACCCCTCGCGACAGGCGGCTCTGGCTGCGGTCTGAAATGGTTTATCCTTTCCGGCCATACTCCTTCAGGCAGGAAAGGAAGTGCCATGAGTCTGACGATGCTCGACCTGAACGGCGAGGGGCAGAGGGCGACCTATAGCCAGGAGCCGGTGCCGCCGCTGCGCAAGATCTGGATCGGTTTCGCCCTGGCGTTCGCGTTCCTGGTAGCGGAGATCGTCGACTTTGCCGCCGGCGAGCCTCCTGCCGCCAAGCTGGGTCTCCTGGCGGCCGCCGTCGCCGGTTGGTTCTACTGGCTCGCCTGCGTGCAACGGTTCCACACCATCCTCAACTGGATCTCGCCTCGCGTGGCCGGAGCGCCGACGTATCCCATCACGCCCAGCCAGGCCGTCGGCTACCACTTCATACCGTTCTACAACTTTTTCTGGCTCTTCAAGTGGCCGATGGTGCTCTCCGAATATATGCGGGAGAACACCTCGGTGCGGATGGTTCCCGGGGCGCTCCTGGGGCTGTTCGGCTTTCTGGGCCTGCTCCTGCGGTTTGCCGACGGATTCCTCGGGCTCTCGGTGATGTTCTGCGTCGCCCTTTACATCTCGCGCAAGCTGCGGGCGGCGGTCGCCGAGTACGAGAGCCTCAGGGACGCCTCCGCCGTCTTCGCCTGAGCCCGGCGACTCCCGGTTGCCACCTCCGCCCGGATCGGTCAGGATTCCGCCGGAGGAAACCATCCCATGCGACTGATCAAGATCGCGCTCGGCAACGTCAACCCGACGGTGGGGGCGGTGCGCTCGAATGTCGACCAGGTCCTCGCCCAGGCGCGGGAGATGGCGGCCGATGGGGTCACGGTCGGGTGCTTCTCGGAGCAGGTGGTGGGCGGGTATCCGCCCGAGGACCTGATCCAGTGGCGGGCGTTCCTCGCCGCCCAGCGGAGCGAGCTGGAGCGGTTCGCCGAGGCGACGGTGGACCTGCCGACGGTGTTCGTGGTGGGGGTGGCGGTGGGCGCCGGCGGCCAGATCTTCAACTGCGCCGCGGTGGTCCACGGCGGCGAGATCCTCGGCTTCGTCCCCAAGGAGAAGCTCCCCACCTACAACGTCTTCTACGAGGCGCGGACCTTCTCGCGCGGCGCCCCGGGGCTCGCCCTGGAGGCCGGCGGCGTCCCGCTCGGCGACTTTTTCTTCGCCTTCGATTTCGGCCTGCTGGCGGTGGAGGTCTGCGAGGACGTCTGGTCGCCGGACGGCCCGATGCGGCGGCGCTGCTACTCGGGGGCGGAGCTGGTGGTCAACGTCTCCTCCTCCCCCTTCCGCGTCGGCGTGAACTCGACCCGCCGGGAGATGCTCGCCACCCGCTCGGCGGACAACGAGGTGACGCTCGCCTACGCCAACATGATCGGCGCCCAGGACGGCTTGGTGTTCGACGGCGGCGGCTTCGTGTTCCAGAACGGCCGGCCGATGCTGGAGGCCCCCCGCTTCCGCGAGGGGTGGACGGCCTGCGTGGTCGATCTCGACCGCACCGTCAGGGCGCGGCGCGAGGCCTCGACCTGGCGCAGCGACTGCGAGGCCTTCCAGCGCCAGGAGATCGCGGTGCCGGTGCTGCGGAGCGAGCATCCGGTGATGCCTTCCGAGTCGCTGGCGTATCCGGCGCCGGCCTGGGAGAACCTCTTCCTGCCGGCGGCGGGGTCCCCCTCGCGCACGGCGCGCGAGGAGGTGCTGGACGAGATGATCGAGGCGCTGGCGCTGGGGGTGCGCGACTACTTCCGCAAGTCGGGCGCCTTCAAGCTCCTGGGCGTCGCCCTTTCCGGCGGCCGCGACTCGATGCTGACCCTGCTGATCGCCTGGCGCGCCGCCTGCCTCCTCCGGGAGGGGACAAGCCCCTCCCCTGCGACAGACGAAGAGATCAGAAAACAGGCCGGGGCGATGATCCAGGCCTTCTACATGCCGACCCGCTACTCGGGGGAGGAGACCCGCGGGGCCGCGGCCACGCTCGCCGAAGAGCTGGGCGTCTCGCTGCGGGTGGTGCCGATCGAGGAGGCTTTCGACCGCGAGGTGGAGGCCACGCGGGAGATGCTGGCCGGCGGCGAGCCGACCGAGATCACCCGCCAGAACGTGCAGGCGCGCGTGCGGGCCGCCCGCATGTGGAACTGGGCGAACAGCTCGGGCGCCCTCTTCCTGCAGACCGGGGACATGAGCGAGAAGGCGGTGGGCTACACCACGATCGGCGGCGACCTCGAGGGGGCGCTGTCGGTGATCGCCAACGTGCCGAAGACGGTGGTGAGCGCCCTGCTGGAGCGGTTCCTGGCCCGCTTCGGATTCTCAGGTGTCCGCCAGACGCTGGACACCGAGCCGGGCCCGGAGCTCGCCGCCGCCCAGACGGCGGAGGGGGAGCTGATGCCCTTCCCGGTGCTCGACACCTGCCTCTACCTCTACGCGACCGAGAAGCTCTCGCCGCCCGAGGTGGCGCTCGCCCTGCGCGCGGTCTTCCCCGAGATTCCGGCGGAGCGGCTGGCCGCCTGGGCCGGGCGCTTCGCGGCGCTGTTCACCCGTTCGATCTACAAGTGGGTGCAGTCCCCCCTCGCCCTCCACGTGGGCTCGCTCGACCTCGACCGCGAGCGGGCGCTGCAGCTCCCGGTGGTGCAGCGCAACGAGTGGCCGGAGGACTGATGGAACAGGCCCTGCCCGCCGGGCACCTCCCCGCCACCTTCGGGACCACCGCGCGGCGGGTGGCCTCCTATGTGGCGGCCGTGCTCGGCTGCCTGCTGCTGGCGCCGTGGATGGCGCGCTCCGGCTGGGTGGGCAACGTCTACATCCACATGCTGCACGAAACCACGGCGGTCCTGCTGGCCCTCGGGGTCGCGGCGATCGCCCTGGTCCGCTTCCACAGCCGTAAGAGCGACACCTTCCTGCTCCTCGGCACCGCCTTCGCGGGCGTCGCCTTCCTCGACGGTTATCACGCGCTGGCGACGTCGGCGTTCTTCGCCGAGCACTTCCAGGCCTCGGACCTCGCCTCGACCAGCCCATGGAGCTGGCTCGCCTCGCGGCTCTTTCTCTCCTTCTTCCTGTGGAGGAACGCGCCGTCGGGCCGGTCCGCCCACTCGGCCACCTCGGCGCGGCTCGGCGAGCGGACGGCCTATCTGGTGGTGGGCGCCGTCACGCTCGCCTGTTTCGCCTTCTTCACTTTCACCCCCCTGCCGTCGGCCTACTTTCCGCACCTGCTGATCCACCGGCCGGCCGAGCTGGTGCCGGCGGTCTTCTTCCTGCTCGCCCTGGCGCGCCACCTGCGATGGGGGAAATGGCGCCAGTGGCGGTTCGAGCACTGGCTGATGATGGCGCTGCTGCTCAGTCTGATGGGGCAGATCGTCTTCATGCCCTTCGCCTCCCGGCCGTTCGACGCCGCCTCGGAGGCCGGGCACATGGCGAAGAACCTCAGCTACGCCTGCGTGCTGATGGGGCTGCTCGGCAGCATGTACTCGCTGTTCCGGCGGGCCGACGAGAGCGCTGCCGAGCTCGCCGCGATCAACCTCCGGCTGCAGGCGGAGATCGACGAGCGGGCCCGCGCCGAAGAGGAGCGCGACCGGTTTTTCGACATGTCGGTCGAGATGCTCTGCGTCGCCGGCTTCGACGGCTGGTTCAAGCATCTCAACCCATCCTGGGAGAAGGTCCTCGGATGGACGGCCGCGGAGCTGATGTCGCGGCCGTTCACGGAGTTCGTGCACCCCGACGACCGGGGCTCCACCGCGTCCGAGCGGCGGCGGCTGAGCTCCGGCGACGTCACGCTGGATTTCGAGAACCGCTACCTGACGAAGGACGGCGCCTACCGCTGGCTCTCCTGGCGCTCGGTCGCGGTGGCGGAGCGGGGGCTGATCTACGCCGTGGCGCGCGACGTCGAGGAGCAGAAGCGGATCGAGCAGCTGAAGAACGACTTCGTCTCGGTGGTCAGCCACGAGCTGCGGACGCCGCTCACCTCGATCCGCGGCTCGCTCGGGCTGATCGCGGGGGGCGTCGCCGGCGAGCTGCCGGCCAGGGCGCGCTCGCTCGTCGACATCGCCGCCAAGAACTGCGAGCGGCTGGTGCGCCTGATCAACGACATCCTCGACGTCGAGAAGATCGAGTCCGGCCAGGTGGGCTTCCGCCTCGCGCCGGTCGATCTGGCGGCGCTCGCCGAGCAGGCGATCGAGGGCAACCGCGCCTATGCCGAGGGGTACGGGGTGGGATTGCGGACCGCCGGCATGACCGCCGGCACCCCGGATGTGGCGCGGGTCTGGGGGGACGCCGACCGCCTGTTGCAGGTGATCACCAACCTGATCTCCAACGCCGTCAAGTTCTCGCCGCGCGGCGGGGTGGTCGAGGTGGCGGTCACCCGCGGGGAAGGGGAGGCGCGGGTGGCGGTGACCGATCACGGCCCGGGGGTGCCGCCGGAGTTCCGGCAGCGGATCTTCGAGAAGTTCGCCCAGGCCGACTCCTCCTCGACGCGCGAGAAGGGGGGCACGGGGCTGGGGTTGAGCATCTCGCGCGCCATCGTCGAGCGCCACCAGGGGCGGATCGGCTTCGCCAGCGAGCCGGGGGTGGCGACGACCTTCTTCTTCGATCTGCCCGAATGGGGGGAGCCCGCCACCACGGCCGATACCGGGCCGGAGGCCGGGGAGCGCCCGCTGATCCTGATCTGCGAGGACGACCGCGACGTCGCCCGCCTGCTCAGCCTGATGCTGGAGCGCGAGGGGTACCGCGCGGACGTGGCCCACGACGCGCGGGAGGCCCGGCGGCTCCTCGGCGAGCGCTCCTATGCCGCGCTGACGCTCGACCTCGTGCTGCCGGACCTGGACGGGGTCTCGCTGATCCGCGAGCTGCGGGGCAGCGAGGCGACGAACCGGCTGCCGATCGTCGTCGTCTCGGTCTGCGCCGACGACGGGCGCGCGGAGCTGAACGGCGGCGCCCTGGGGGTGGTCGACTGGCTGGTCAAGCCGATCGACGAGCACCGCCTGCGGTCTGCGATGCAGCAGGCCACCCGGCGCCCGCTCGGCGCCGGCACGCTGATCCTGCACGTGGAGGACGACCCCGACCTGCAGCGGGTGGTGGCGGCGATCGTGGACCGCGACGCCACGGTGGAGCAGGCGCTCGACCTCGCCACCGCGCGGGAGCGGCTGGCGCGGCAGCGCTTCGACCTGGTGATTCTCGACCTCGCCCTGCCCGACGGCTCGGGGCTCGAGCTGCTCCCCTATCTCGGCAGCCTCGATCCGGCGACGCCGGTGCTGATCTTCTCGGCCCACGAGGTGGACGCCGCCATCGCCGACCGGGTCGCCTCGGTGCTGGTGAAGTCCCAGACCTCGAACCGCGAGCTGCTGGAGCGCATCCGCGCGGCATTGAACAGCTCTTCCATCGCGAGTTAGCTATAAGCTAGAATTCAAGCCGCGCCCGGGAAATCAAGCCGGGAACGCAAACTTGAAGGAGTCGTACGATGAAGATGAAGTCTGTTCTCAAGCTCGGTTGTGCCGCCCTGATCGCCACGTCCACGATGCTGGCGCCGAAGCCCGCGCAGGCGGCCCCCCACACCGCTCCCCTCTGTATCTTCAGCTATACGCAGCCGAACGGGGATGTCTGCACCTACGCCGGCACGCAGGGCCGCTGCTGCGTCTACACCAGCAGCGGCAGCGGCAACTGCTCCCCGATCTGCAACGTCTGATCTTTTCGGGGGGGCTCCCCTGGGGCTCCCCTTCCCCTCTACGACCGCAGCACCACCCGGTTCCGCCCCGCGCCCTTGGCCTCATAGAGGGCGGCGTCGGCGCGCTCCACGAGCTCCCGCGCGCCGGGGCACGCCGGGTAGACGGCCACGCCGCAGCTCAGGGTGGCGGCCATCTCGCGCTCGCGGTCGCCGGCGGAGAGGCGCAGGCGGGAGAAGCTGTCGCGGATCTCGTCGAGCACCCGCAGGGCGGTGGGGCCGTCGGTGTGGGGGAGGAGGACGGCGAGCTCGTCGCCGCCGTAGCGGCCGAGCACGTCGGAGCGGCGGAGGCGCTGCCGCAGCAGCCGGGCGAGGCTCTTCAGCAGGCGGTCGCCCGCCGTGTGGCCGAAGGAATCGTTGATCGACTTGAAGCGGTCGAGGTCGATCATCGCGTACGCCACCTCCCACTTCTCGCGGTCGGCGCGGGAGATCTCGATCTCGATCTGCTGCTTGAGGTAGCTGTGGTTGAGCAGGCCGGTGAGGCTGTCGTGGGCGATGCGGGTCGCCAGGAGACGGCCGCGCCGGGCCCGGGCCGCCACGGCGGCCACCAGGTGGGCGGGCGCGATCGGCTTGGTGAGGAACTCGGTCCCGCCGGCGTTGATGGCGGCGATCTGCGCCTCGCGCCCCCCCTCGGTCGAGAGGTAGACGATCGGCGTGCCGATGTACCCCTCCTGCTGGCGCAGCACGGCGGCGAGCTCGGGGCCGGTGCAGCCGGGCATGTAGAGGTCCATCAGGATGAGGTCGGGCTGCAGGCGGGTGAGCGGCGCCATCACCGCCATCGGATCTCTCACCACCTCCACCGTCATCCCCGCCTCGCCGAGCGCCCCGGCGTAGAGGGTGGCGAGCTCGGCGTCGTCCTCGACGATCACGACGCGGTAGGGGTCGGCGGGGTCGCTGCCGGTCAGCCGGTCGAGGGTCTCGGCGAGCAGGCCGGCCTCGACCGGCTGGGTGAAATAGGCGTCGCTGCCGGCCCGCACCGCCTCCAGGCGGGCCGCGAGGTCCCCCCGCGGCGAGAGGAACACACGCTTCGGCGCCGCGCCGGGGGCGGCGGCCTCGCGCCGCGGTTTTTCCGCTCCAGCTACAACGGTCCCTGCGGCGCCGGGCCCCTCCCAGTCCAGGAGCAGCGCGGCGGGCGGGCGCCGCTCCGCCTCCCGCTCCAGGGCGGCCAGATCGGCGAACGCCTGGACCTCGTAGCCGAACGGCTGGAGCTGGAGGCGCAGGCCCTCGCGCGTCGCCGGGTCGTTCGACCAGAGATAGAGGAGGCCCTCCTCGGCTGGCGCCGCGGGCGGCGCGGCTTCCTCCGCCGGAGCGGCCGCGGGCTCCAGCGGCTCCAGCGGCCGGCCGGCGAGCTCGCGCAGATGGGAGAGGAGGCCGTCGACCTCCTCCGTCGCGGGGGACGCCCCGCCGGCGAGAGCGCCCTTGAGCAGGCTCTCGAGCCGGTGGGAGATCTCGGTGACCTCGAGGTGGCCGAACGTCGCGCCCGCGCCGGCGAGCGAGTGGGCTAGGCGGTGGAAGGTGCGCAGGGGCTCGCCCGTCCAGCCGGCGCCGCGGGCGGCGTCGCGGGCCGCCTCGACCTCGGCGACGCGGAGGGGGAGCCGGCCGGCGAAGTAGCGCTTCAGCTCGCCGCCGTCCACCGGGTCCTCAGGGGTGCAGGGAGCGCCAGATCGCCTGGACGGTCGCCGCGAGAGTCATGGGATCGAACGGCTTGGCGATCACGTCCACCGCGCCCATCTGCCGGTAGTCCGCGATCTCGTGCGCCTGCACGCGCGCCGTCATGAAGACGACCGGGACGCCGCCGGCCGGCCGTTGCCGCAGCGCCGCGAGGGTCGCCGGGCCGTCCATGCCGGGCATCATGACGTCGAGCAGCACGAGCTCGGGGGCGAACTCGTCGCAGCGGGAGAGGGCCTCGTTCCCGGAGCCGCAGGCGAGGACCGTGAAGCCGCCGAGCGACTCGAGCGCCATGGTGGCGACGATCTGGATGTCCGGATCGTCCTCCACGAAGAGGATGCGGCGCAGGGGTGGGTAGCTCATGTGCAGCATCTTCATAGCAGAGAGGGCTGCTACAATCCAGCGGTTCACGGAAAATCCAGGATGCTCGCCGACCCCTCCGTTCCAAAAGGGCCTTCCGACCGCCGGATTCTCGCGGTCGAGGACGATCCGGACCTCCTGCGCCTGATCCGCCGGGAGCTGGAGGGCGCCGGCTTCACGGTCTGGGCCTGCCCCTCGGCCGAGGAGGCGCTCGACACCATCGCCCGGCGGGGGCTGCCGCACCTGGCGCTGGTGGACATCCTGCTGCCCGGGATCGACGGCATGGCGCTCGCCCGCAGGCTCCAGGAATGGAGCGACCTGCCGATCGTCATGCTCACCTCGGTCGACGAGGAGGAGACGGTGGTGCAGGCGATCGAGCGCTTCGCCGAGGATTACATCCGCAAGCCGTTCAAGCCGCGGGAGATGGTGGCCCGGGTCGAGCGGGTGTTCCGCCGTATCGGCGACTTCGCCTACACCCTGCAGCCGGTGGTGCGGGTGGACGGCTCCCTGGCGATCGACTTCGCCCATCAGCGGGCGGTGATCGACGGCCGCGAAGTGGCGCTGACCTCCACCGAGACCAAGCTCCTCTACGTCCTGCTGCGCAACGCCGGCCGCGTGGTGGCGACCGACTTCCTGCTGCGGCGGCTCTGGCCCTCGGACGAGGTGTTCGAGGACTCGCTGCGCGTCCACGTCCACCGGCTCCGCGCCAAGATCGAGCCCGAGCCCTCCCGGCCGCGCTACGTGGTGACCGAGCGCGGAACGGGCTACCGGTTCCCGTCGGCGTCATGAAGATGCCCCTGAAGCTGCCGCGCCTGCGTCTGCTCACCCGCGTCGCGCTGGCCCTGGGCGCGGTGGGCCTGCTGCCGCTCGCCATCTCCTGGTTCGGCCTGGTGGGGGTCAACCGCGACGCCCTGTTCGACCAGACGCTCAACACGCACGCCCTGGCGGCACGGACGGCGGCGGACCGGGTGGAGGCGTTCCTCGACACCCGTCTCTCGCTGGCCCGTGGCATGGCGGCCAACCGGGCGCTCGCCGACCCCCGCTCGCCGGCGGCGCAGGAGCTTCTCGCCGGCAGCCTGCAGGCCTGGGCCGACCTCGAGATCCAGGCGGTGGCGGTGGTCAACGCCGAGGGGGAGGAAGTGGTGCGGGCGCAGCTCAAGGGCGCGCCCCCGGCGGTCGCGGCGGCGTTGCGGCTCCCCGGGGCCGGCGCCGCTGCTTCCGAAGCGGTCATCGCCGTGCCGGGGGCCGGCGTGCCGGCGATCCGGATCTCGGCGCCGCTCCCCGGCGGGGCGGGCACGGTGGTCCTGGTCTCCGGCGGCTCCGGGCTCGCGGGCCTGACGCACCCCGAGGAGCTGGGCGGCGAGGCCGAGCTGGCGGTGGCCGACCGCGGCGGACGGGTGGTGGTGGGGGACGCCCGCTCGCTCTCCCCCTTTCCCAAGGGGCTGATCGACGCCGCGCTCGCCGGCCGGGTGGCGGGCGCCGGGCACTTCCGGGGGCGGGGGGGCGAGGAGGTCCTGGGCGCCTATGCGCCGGTCGAGACGGCGGGCTGGGCCGTGCTGTCGAGCCAGCCGGCGCGGGTGGCGGAGGCGGTCGCCGCGCGGCTGCGGTGGCGGTCGGCGCAGGCGTTCGGGGCGGCCCTGCTGCTCATCGCCCTGCTCCTGGCGGTGGCCTGGGCCGCCGTGGTGCGGCCGATCCGCGACCTCGCGCGGGAGCAGCGCGAGCTGGCGAAGGCGGGACCGGTGGCCGCCGGGCGGGACGAGATCGACGATCTCCGCAAGAGCTTCGAGGCCCTGCGCCGCGGCCTCGCCGAGCGGCGGAAGCTCGACGACGTCTTCCTCGGCCGCTACCAGGTCGTCGAGCTGCTGGCGACCGGCGGCATGGGCGCCGTCTTCCGCGGCCTGGATCCGAGGCTCCAGCGCCCGGTCGCCCTGAAGACGTTGCGTCTGGGGGGTGACCTGCCGCCCGAGAAGCGCCGCCAGCGCGTCGAGCAGCTGGTGCGCGAGGCGGTGACGGGGGCGCGGTTCAGCCACCCCAACGTGGTGGCGGTCTACGACGTCGAGGAGTCCGCCGACGGGGCCTACATCGCCATGGAGCTGGTGGAGGGGATCAGCCTCGAGCGGCTCCTCCTGCAGCGCGGCCGGCTGCGGCCGGCGGAGGTGATCCCGCTCGGCGCCGCGATCGCCCACGGGCTCGCCGCCGCCCACGACCGCGACATCGTGCACCGCGACGTCAAGCCGGCCAACGTGATGCTCGGCCGCGACGGCTCGATCAAGGTGACCGACTTCGGCATCGCCGACCTGATCGCCGCCTCCATCCGCTCCGACGGCCTGGTCTTCGGCACCCCCGGCTATCTGCCCCCCGAGGCCCTGCGGGGAGCCGGCCACAACCGTGCCGGCGACCTGTTCGCGCTCGGGGTGGTGCTCTACGAGTGCCTGGCGGGGGTGAAGCCGTTCGGCGGCGGCCTGGACATCTCGGACATCGTCCAGGCCACGCTCTTCGGCGCCATCCGGCCGCTCGGCCCCCGCGTCGAGGAGCCGCTCCCCGTGGAGCTCGAATCGATCGTGCTGCAACTGCTGGAGCGCGACAACTTTCTCCGTCCCGCCAATGCCGCCGCCGTGGCCGACGAGCTCGATCGTCTGGCCGCCTCCCTGGGGCTGCGCTGGCGGCTGGAGGAGAGGTCGGTCCGGCCCGCCGCCGTCGAGCTCCCCGAGTTCACGGTCGAGGCGCAGTGGGTGGAGACGGCGCATCTGGCGACGGAGAAGCGGGCGGCGGCGGGGGGGTAGGGCGGCGCCTTTTTCCTCCCCCTTCAGGGGGAGGTCAGGAGGGGGCGCCCCAACCAAGGAAACGCTCCAGACTCCGGAACGCCCCCTCCTAGCCTCCCCCTGAAGGGGGAGGAAAAAAGCTGACCTCTCCCACTTCTCCCCGGCTAAGATCCGCCCTTGCGCAACGCGATCTCCTGCCGGCTGACGTTCCCCACCAGATCCCGGGCCTCGATCTCCAGGACGACGCGGTCGCCGTCGGCGCGGGTATGGAAGGTCAGGAGGTCGACGCCCGCGCCGGCGTCCTCGGCGTCGATCCAGAGGATGCGGTTCTGGCCGAGCGCGGCCTCCTTGCCGTTGGTCGACAGGGAGGTGGAGGGCGCGGCGAAGAAGGCCTGGGGGTGATCGCTGCGGATGGTCAGCGGCAGCCCGGCCGGCTGCTCCTTCTCCTTGCCGGTGACCCAGGGGAGGGGGAGCTGCCAGATGCCGTCCCGCGACTTCCAGGCGTCGCGGGCGGCGCGGCCGCCGCTCCGCCGCCCGCCCAGGCGCCGGCGCTCCTGCTCGCTGTCGGGCGCCAGCCGGTCGGCGAGCGAGGAGCGGTCCCCCACCTCCCAGCGGATGGCCGGCGGCTCGGCGTCCACCACGAACGAGACCGGCGCGATCGCGGCGCGGCCGCCGCAGCCGTCCACGGCCACCGCGCCGGCCGTGTGCTCGCCCGGGCTCCAGGTAGCCGGCCAGGCGCTCTCCTGCCTGCCCCCGATCACCGGCAGCCACCGCGCCGGCTTGTCCGCGGCGACCGAGACGGTGGCAGCGGGGGAGACGTAGAGCCGCTCGCCGACGCGCAACTGCGGGCCGCCGACCTGGAGCGAGCCCTCCGCGGCCAGGGCCTCCCGCGGGCCGGCCTGGTCCGAAGTGATGGCCAGGCGGATCGCCTCGCTCGGATAGCCGTCGAGCCCCGAGAGGCTGCGGGCGGTCACCCGCCAGTAGAGCTCGCCGACCGGCAGCGCGGCGGGGCGCCATTCGGTCGCCGTCTCGCCGACCCGGCGGTCGACCAGGGCGCCGCAGCCGGGGTCGCGGCAGACCTCGACGATGTAGGAGGTGGCCCGCGGAACGGCCTGCCAGGCGAGCGGCGGATCGGCGCAGGCGCGCTCGGCGTCCGGCTCGGGGCCGGCGAGGACGGGCGCCGGCAGCAGCGGCTCGGGGGGCGAGGGGGGGCCCTGGGTGGCGACCGAGGTGCCCATGCCCCGCTGCACCCTGACCCTGGCGCCGCCGGCCTCGACCTCGCTCTCGCCGCCGTAGGCCATCAGCTTGGCGCCCCCCTCCTCGGCGCGGCGGGCGCGGGTGCGGGCGGGGCCCTTGTTGTCGGGCCGCGAGGTCGCCCGGGTGTTGCCGAGGACGATCTCGACCTCGGGGGGAGGGGCCGACGCCGACAGCACCTGCGCGTTCAGCTCCGCGGCCCCCTGGACGATCTCGATCGACTTCTTCGTCGACCCTGTCAGGGTCTTGCCCGAGCGCTGGAGGAAGACCAGCGAATCCTCGGTCACCGTCAGCCGGGCGCCGTCCAGGAACTGCATCTCCGCCGAGGACTTCTGGCGCGTGCGCACGGCGTCGCGCTCGACCAGCATGTCCCCCACCTGGGCGTTCTGCCAGGGGATGGGGGAGGGCTGCTCCTCGACCTGCCGCGAGAGCCGCTCGAGGCGCGCCGCCGGGATGCTCGACTTCTCGGCCGGCACGCGGATGCGCTGCCCGGGCGCGATCCGGTCGGGATCGGCGATGCCGGGGTTGAGGCGGTGGATCTCCTGCCAGAGCGCGGAGGAGCCCAGGAACCGGGCGGTGATCCCCCGCAGCGTTTCCCCCGGGCGCACGGTGTGCCAGGATGTCGGCTCCGACGCGAAGACCGAGGGTTTCGCGGCGGGAGCCGGCCGGCTCTGGGCACCCAGGCCGGCGGGAGCGAGCAGCAGGACGGCGAGGAGCGCGGACGGGCGGTTCATGAGGTGCCTCCGAAGCGCCGGCGTCGAGCCCGGCGTGTCAAGTCGGATCAGTTGGATCGGCGGATCGCGCCCCTATACTAATCCGCTCTGGAGATGAGAAGTAAGATGCCCGGCATGAAAACGATTCTGGTGGTGGACGACGAGCCCTCGGTGCTCTTCGCCCTGTCCGAGAGCCTGACCGACAAGCGGCGCGGCGTGCGGGTCGCCACCGCCGCCAACGGCGTCGAGGCGGTCGCGGTGCTGGAGTCCGAGCCGGTCGACCTGGTGCTGACCGACCTGCGGATGCCGGACATGGACGGCTTCGAGCTCCTGACCTTCCTGCGCCGCAACCATGCCGCGCTGCCGGTGATCCTGATGACGGCGCTCGGCAGCGCCGACACCTCGGCCCGGCTGGCGACGGCCGGCTCGTTCGAGTGCCTCCCCAAGCCGTTCAACCTGCCGGACCTGAAGCGCAAGATCGCCGAGATGCTCGCCCAGCGCGTCAAGGGGCGGGTCGAAAATATCTCCCTGGCCTCCTTCCTCCAGCTCCTGGAGATGGAGCGGAAGACCTGCACGCTGTCGGTCCGCTCCCCCGATCCCGAGACCGACCGCGAGGGGAAGCTCTACTTCCGCGCCGGCCGGCTGGTCGGCGCCGCCAGCGGCGAGGAGAGCGGCCGCGAGGCGGCCCTGGAGATCGTCACCTGGGAGCACACGAACATCGAGATCGCGGACGGCTGCCCCCCCGTCGACCCCGAGATCGACGTCTCCCTGAGCTTCCTGCTGATGGAGGGGATGCGGCTCAAGGACGAGCGCGAGAAGGGGGTGGAGCCGGCGGCGGTGGCCGAGCCCGACCTCGACGAGATCCTGACCGACGTCTCGCCGCGGTCGGAGGAGCTGAGCCGCCTCCTCGCCGAGCGGCTGAAGCGGGGGAAGGGGACGAAAGGGGTGGAGGCGATCCTGCTCGTCGAGACCGCCGGCATCGTCGTCGCCGCCGCGGGAGAGAGTGAGAAGCGCGGCGCCGAGGTCGCGGCGACAGTCTCCCGCTTCCTGCGCGACCGCGGGCTCGGCGAGATCCTCCAGGAGGTGCTGGTCACCACCGCCGACCACTACTGGCTCGTGCGCCCCGTCGGCATCGGCCAGCGCTTCCTGCTGCTGATCCTCGACCGCCATCGCGGCAACCTGGCACGGGCGCAGCTCGACCTGGTGGAGATCGAGCGGGCGCTGTAGCTACAGCACCGGCACGAATCCCCCGTCCCCCTCCTCGACCAGCAGCAGGTGGAACCCTCGCCGGGGGCCCACGCGCACGAACCCCTCATAGCCGGTGAAGGATTCCTCGACGCCGAAGGACCAGCGGCCGGTGGTGCTGGCGCGCTCGGCGCGCCAGGCCTCGACCGTCTGTGGGTCGAAGCGGCGGGCGATCAGGAAGGCGCCACCGATGTCCCCGGTCTTCAGGCGGGCGGTCTTGGCCTGGATCACGTCCTCGCGGAAGCGCGCGAACGCCTCGGGGGTGCCGCGCGACACCCGGCGGGCGAGGTGGAGCGCGCGGCCGTCCTCGCCGAAAGTGGCGAGGTCGAAGAAGTCGGTGAGCGGCGAGCCCGCGCGCGGCAGGTCGTGATGGAGCTTCGCCCGGCGCACGTCGGCCAGCCAGTCGATCAGGTACTTCCACTTCGCCGTGCGGTCGCGCTCGCGGAAGAAGGTGGCGAGGTCGGCGAGGCTCCAGCGCAGGAAGCGGTGGGCCGGATCCTCCGCCAGCAGGCCGGCGGCCGGGGGCACGCCGCGCGACACGTCCAGCTCGGCGTTGCGCAATTCGCGCTGGAACGAGAGGAAGCAGGGGACCTGGCGCCGCTCCTCGACGTCGGCCCGCAGCGCCAGCCCCGAGACCCATTCGTCCCAGGGGCGCTCGACCGGCACTCCGTCCCACCCCTTGGAGAAGAGGGAGAGCACGGGGCGCCCGCCGTCGAAGACCACCGTCCCCAGCGCGCCGCTCCGCCGCAGCCGGAGCGCCCCCGCGAACCCCTCCTCGAGCAGCTTGCCGGCGAGGGCGGCGAGGTTCACGTACGACGAGTCCAGCCCCTCGTGGCGCAGCCGCGGCGGGTGGAGCAGCGAGGCCAGGCCGCGCACGCACCCCGCCCCGATCCCCTCCGGAGCGGGGTAGAGCACCGCCGGCGCGCGCTCGGGGAGCGCTTCGAGAACGCCGTCCCCCACCTCGCCCGTGCCGCTGTCGACCGCGCCGAGCACCAGGCCGTCGGCGATCAGCAGCCAGGCATCCCCCAGCATGGCGGCGCCGGCGAAGGGCGGGGCGTGGAGGGGGCGGTCGAGCAGGCGGTCGAGCAGGCCGCGGGAGGGCTGCTCGCCGAGGTCCCGCGCCGGCCAGCTCCGGAAGGCGGCGACGGCGGCGCGGAAGGTCTCCGCCGGCAGGTCGCGCAGCGAGGCGGCGGGAGCGGCCCCCGGGTCCGTCCGCTGGAGCCGCGTCGGCTCGTTGGCCTCGGGGCGGAGCGCCGCCTCCAGAGCCATGGCCATCTCGGCGGCGGTGCCGTAGCGCGCCTCGCGGTCCTTGGCCAGCGCCTTCTCGACCACGGCGGCGAGCGCGGGGGAGATCGCCGGGTCGATCGACCGCAGCGGCACCGGGGGATCGCGGAAGACGGCGCTCGCCACCTGCAGGAAGTCGGCGCCGGCGAAGGGGAAGCGGCCGGTCAGCAGGTGGAAGAGGAGGATGCCGGCCGCGAAGAGGTCGGAGCGGCCGTCCACGTCCTCGCCGCGGAGCTGCTCGGGGGAGGCGAAGCGGGGAGTGGCGAACACGAATCCGGCCTGGGTCTTCACCAGGCTGGAGCCCTTGAGGCGGGCGATGCCGAAGTCGGTCACCTTGAGCCGGCCGTCCGGCAGCAGGACCAGGTTGGCGGGTTTGACGTCGCGGTGCACGACGCCGTTGCGGTGGGCGGCGTCGAGCGTGCCGAGGAGGTCGATCATCAACCGGCCGGCCCGCTCGGGGGGGAGCTTCCCCTGGTCGCGGATCACCGCCTCCAGGGTCTGCCCCTCCAGCCACTCCATGGCGATGTACGGAGTGCCGTCCTCCTCGCCGATACGGTAGATGGTCGCCGCGCCCGGATGCGCGAGGGCGGCCGCCGCCCGCGCCTCCTGCAGGAAGCGGAGCCGGATCTCGCGGGCCTCCTCGCCATCCAGCATCTGGGCATGCAGCGACTTGATCGCCACCCGCCGCTCCAGCGAAGGCTCGACGGCGCGGTAGACGACGCCCATGGCGCCCTCGCCGATGCGGGCCTCGACCTGATAGGGGAACGACGGCGTGGGGCTTTGCGGGGGAAAGGACATGCCAGGCTCCAGGGAATGGCGGCGAGGGTGCCGCCCCTTCATCTACGACCGCTTGGATGCTTTTGGTTTGCTGCGGGTTTCAGTGTAGCGGAAACGGCCCTGATGGAGACGGAGAAGGGAAAGCGCTTTTTCCTCCCCCTTCAGGGGGAGGAAAAAGACTTACACGTCCACGTGATGGCCGTCGTCGGTGAAGACGCCGTCGCGATTGACTGTCACCTTCGTGCCGTCGAACCGCCTGCGTCCTCTCGTCCGGGTGCGGCGGCACGTAGGGGTTGCCGGCGTCGAACGGCGCGCCGCTGTCGAGCAGGAGCAGGCAGGCGTTTCGTCGACTCCCTGATTCTTCTTGGCCATCACTCGACCTCCCATGAAGAGGGGAGCTGCGGTCCGGCGTTGGACGCAGCCCTCTCTCCTTCTACGAATGAGAGAGGCGAGGAAACCATTTCAGTTGTTACAGGATTGTGGCAGAAGGGGGCGGCGGCACCCGGAGGCTCCCACCCTCCGGGTCTCCTCTCCGCCTACCGGCCGCCGCGCAGGAGCCCGCCGGCCATGCCGGCGATATCGTCCATGACGTGGCCGTCGTGGTTGCGGTCGAACAGGTCGCCGAGGATGCCGCTGTGCTCGGGGTGGGCCTGCTCGATCTGCGCGCGCTCGCCGTTGAGGATGTCGGTGATCCCCCCGAACGGGCCGCTCCCGGCGGAGCTTCCCATGGCGCCGCCGGTGGTGGCGGGGACGCTGCCGGCTCCCAGGTTGCCGGCCGGCGCCTGCTGCTGCCGCTGCTGCCGCTGCCGGTTGAGATAGCCGAGCACGAACGGCGCGAGGAGCATCAGGAGGCGGGCCGCCTGCCCGGCGTTGAGCCCGGTCCGCTGGCCGACCTGGGAGGCCACCGCCGGCTGATGACGACCGAAGATGTGGCCGAGGATGCCGCCGCCGTCGTCTGTGGCGCCGCCGCCGCCGAGACTGCCGAGGATGCCGCCGAGCCCTCCGAGGCCGTCCAGGATGCTGCCGTCGTGGTTGGCCAGGGCGTTCTCGAGCTGCTGGGCGCCGCCGGGCTGCTGGACGTTCTGATGGAGCCCGCCGAGCAGGGCGTTGAGCGCCGCCGGCACCGCCTGGCGGGTGGTGTCCGGGTCGGCGCCGAGCTGCTGGCTGAGCTGCGAGAGCGTTTTATCGTCGAGCTGCTGCTGGATCATGTCGATCAGGGCCAAGGTGCGCCTCCTCTTGAGATCGAGGTGCCGGGAGTACGGCGCCTCCATGCCTTTCTTCTGGAAGCAAGGGCGCTGCCATGAAGATCCGTTGCTCCGGCACGGAACAGAGCATACCCTTCCCCCGGTATGCCGTTCCGCCGTAGCATCCTCTTCCCCCCCGTGAGCTGGGCCTCCCCCGAGGGCGTCGTCGCCGTGGGCGGGACGCCCGATCCGGAGACGCTGAAGGCCGCTTACACGCGGGGGATCTTCCCCTGGCCGCACGAGGGGGTGCCGCTGCTCTGGTTCTCGCCGGACCCCCGCTTCGTGCTGCGGCCCGGGGAGGCGCACGTCTCGCGCTCGCTGCGCCGGGAGATGCGGCGCGGCACCTTCGGCGTCCGCGCCGACACGGCGTTCGAGGCGGTGATCCGCGGCTGCTCCGCGCGCCCCCGGCCGGGACAGGACGGCACCTGGATCACCGGGGAGATGATCGCCGGCTATACCGCTCTCCACGCCGAGGGGATCGCCCATTCGATCGAGGCCTGGCGCGGCGGCAGGCTCGCCGGCGGCCTCTACGGGATCTCGCTGGGGGGCGTCTTCTTCGGCGAGTCGATGTTCGCCGAGGAGCCGAACGCCTCGAAGGTGGCCTTCGCCACCCTGCTCGCCAACCTGATCCACTGGGGGTTCACGATCGTCGACTGTCAGGCCTACACCGACCACCTGGCGAGCTTCGGCGCGGCCGAGTGGCCGCGCTCGCGCTTCCTCGCCGTCCTCAAGCGGGCGCTGCGGGAGCCGACCCGGCAGGGTCCCTGGGAGCTGGCGCTGGGGCCGGCGGCGGCCGCGGAAGCGCTATCCTCTCTGCCAATGAGGCCCTCTCCGCCATGAACTGCCGTGCCGGCTGCGGCGCCTGCTGCATCGCGCTCTCGATCTCCTCGCCGATCCCCGGGATGCCGGACGGCAAGCCCGCCGGCGTCCGCTGCGTCCAGCTCACCGACGGCAATCTCTGCGGGATCTTCGGCCATCCCGAGCGCCCCGAGGTCTGCGCCCGCCTGCGGCCGTCGGAGGAGATGTGTGGCGAGACCCGGGAGCACGCCCTGGCCTATCTCGCCGCCCTCGAGCGGGCGACCGCGCCGGGGTGAACCTCGAAGCCTCCCGGAGGCACTCACCGAAATCGCAGGATCTCTGTTTCTTCTCCGTAGAGAGTTCTATATGATCAGCAGGCAGGTTGATTTTTCCTCATCATGTCTCCGCAGCACCGGTGCGCGCCTCTACTGCCCATGACTCCCCTGGAGGGGCCTCCTTCCAGGTGGTTTGCACGACAGCGTAGTTCTCACATCTTTGTACCGCAAAGGAGATTGTCATGCCCGAAGATCGTGATGAATCGAAGCTAGAGGACGCGAAGAATCCTGGCGCGGTGAGCCGGCGCGACTTCCTGCGCCTGGGCGCCGTGGCGGGCGCCGGGGTCCCCCTGGCAGGGCTGGTCGGCGCCTCGGAGGCCGGCGCCGCGGCGCCGGGACTGCCGAACATCAGCGCGGAGGCGATCCAGCTCGAGGAGGCCACCATCGCCCAGATGCAGGCGGCGATGACCCGCGGCGGGCTCACCTCTCTCGGGCTGGTCAACATGTACCTGGAGCGGATCCAGACGATCGACGAGCACGGCCCGACCGTCAACTCCGTCCTCGAGGTCAACCCCGACGCGCGGCGGATCGCCCGGCAGCTCGACCGCGAGCGCAAGGAGGGGCACGTGCGCGGCCCGCTGCACGGCATCCCGATCATGCTGAAGGCGAACATCGACACCGCCGACCGCATGTCGACGACGGCCGGCTCGCTCGCCCTGATCGGCGATCCGCCCCACCAGGACGCCACCGTGGCCGCCAGGCTGCGCGCGGCGGGCGCCGTGATCCTCGGCAAGACCAACCTCTCGGAGTGGGCCAACTTCCGCGGCTTCAACTCCACCAGCGGCTGGAGCGGCCAGGGGGGGCTGACCCGCAACCCCTACGTGCTCGACCGCAACCCCTGCGGCTCGAGCTCCGGCTCGGCCGCGTCGGTGGCGGCCAACCTGACCGCCGCCGGCCTCGGCACCGAGACCGACGGCTCGATCATCTGCCCGGCGAACAACAACGGCGTCGTCGGCATCAAGCCGACGGTGGGGCTGACCAGCCGCGCCGGCGTCATCCCGATCTCCCACACCCAGGACACGGTCGGCCCCCACGCCCGCACCGTGGCCGACGCCGCGGCGGTCTTGAGCGCGCTGGTCGGCGTCGATCCCCGCGACCCGCAGACCGCGGCGAGCGCCGGCAAGTTCTCGACCGACTACACCCAGTTCCTCGACGCCAACGGCCTGCACGGGGCGCGCATCGGCGTCCTGCGCACCTTCTTCACCGGCTACAGCGCGAAGACCGACGCGCTCTTCGAGAAGGCGCTCACCGCCCTGCACAACGCCGGCGCGACGCTGGTCGATCCGGCGGACCTCCCCAGCATCAACGACCTGCTCGCCGATTCGTCCGAGATCATCGTGCTGATCTACGAGTTCAAGCGCGACTTGAACGCCTATCTCGCCACCCGCACCGGCGTGCCGATCCACTCGCTCGCCGACGCCATCGCCTTCAACAACGCCCACGCCAGCCAGGAGCTGCAGTACTTCGGCCAGGAGTACTTCGAGCTCGCGCAGTCGGACACCTTCACCGAGGCGCAATACCTGGAAGCCCTGGAGGTGGGGCACCGGCTGGCGGGCGCCGAGGGGATCGACGCCGCCCTGGCGGAGAACAACGTGACGGCGCTGGTGGCGCCCAGCGGCGGCCCGGCGTGGACGACCGACCTGATCAACGGCGATCACTTCGGGGGCTCGAGCACCTACCCGTCGGCGGTGGCCGGCTACCCGATCGTCAACGTCCCGATGGGCTTCGTCGACGGACTGCTGCCGGTGGGGCTCAGCTTCATCGGCACGGCGTGGAGCGAGCCGACGCTGATCAAGTACGCCTACGCCTACGAGCAGGCGACCCACCTGCGACGGCCGCCGACCTACCTGCCGACCACTCCGGTCCCCGTCGGCCAGCCCGTGTTCACCACCGGCAGCTCGGGAGCCTCGTCGTCGGCGGTCCCGCAGCGCCTGGAGCTCCTGATGGAGAGGCTGCACATCAACCAGAGCTTCCGCACCGCTCTGCGCAACCTGTAAGACCTACCCGTAGGCCTGGGATTCGGCCGGCGCGAGGTTCCTCGCGCCGGCCTCCGTCTCGGCGCGGCCCAGAGAGCGCACCAGGAGGAGGGAGATCCCCTGGTGCTCGTCGAGCGGGCCCTCCGGAATCGGCAGGACCTCCGGCCCGGGCAGCACGCCCACGGCGCGGTTGCGCCCCTCCCGCTTCGCCAGGTAGAGGGCGCGGTCGGCCAGGCTCATCACCTGCTCGTAATGGACCGCTTCGGGGCTCTCGAGGCGCCAGGGGTAGGGCGCCCAGCCGACCGAGCAGGTCACCCGCGTGTCCGCGCCGGGTCCGATCGCGAACGGCGCTCGCGCCACCGCTTCGAGCAGGCGTTCGGCGAGCACCTCGCCGGTCCGGCGGTCCGTCCAGCGGCTGACGATCAGGAACTCCTCGCCCCCCCAGCGGAGCACCGCGTCGGTGTCGCGGGCGGCCTCGCGCAGCCGGCCGGCGATCTCCACCAGCACCTGGTCGCCGGCGGCGTGGCCGGCGCGGTCGTTGAGCTGCTTGAAGTGGTCGACGTCGAGGAAGTAGAAGATCAGGTCGGCGTTGCGCTCGGTCGACGCCCCGATGTCCAGGCAGCTGCGCACGGCCTGGCGCACGTCCGGCTCGATGCTGACGCTGAGGAAGCGGCGGTTGCTCAGGCCGGTCAGCGGATCGGTGAGCGAGGCGAGCTCGAGCTGGTGGTTGGCCGCAGCCAGCTCGCGGGTGCGCTCGGCCACCTCGGCCTCCAGGGTGGCGGCCCGGCGGGCGAGCGTCCTGACGTGGCTGGCGCCGTAGCCGAGCCCGATGAGCGCCGCCGCGTAGAGGGCGATCGCCCAGGCGGCGAGCCAGGGCGCCGGCCGGATGCTGAAGGGGATCTCGATCGGCCCGGCGAGCGCCCCCTCGCCGTCCATCCCCCAGACGCGGAAGGTGTACTCACCCTGGGGGAGGCGGGTGTAGACCGCGCTGCCCTCGGCGGTCCACGGCGAGGGGTGGTCCTCGAGGCCGGCGAGCTGCGTCCGGTAGCGCGTCGCGTGCTCGCGGCGGTAGCTGAGCAGGGCATATCGGAACTCGACGCTGTTCTCGTCGTGGCGCAGCGCCGTGCCGGCGGCGAGCGGGCGCTCCCGGCCGGCCACCAGGACGTGCTCGAGCCGCAGCGGCGCCGGCTGGCGCGAGGGGGCGGCGGCCTCGGGAGGAGCCGGGTCCAGGACCGCGGCGCCGCCGGTCGCGCCCCCCCAGATCCGGCCGAGGTGGTCGACGAAGGAGGCGTTGAAATCCATCCCGGGCAGGCCGTCCCCGGCGTCGAAGGACTCCACGCGGGCGGTTTCGAGCCCCTTCCCGGGCGCCACCGTGAGGCGGTTCACACCCCAGTCGGTGAACAGGTAGATCCGCCCCCAGGCGTCGATCTGGATCCGGCTGACCAGCGGATGCGGGAGCGCCGGCCGGGTCGCGGCGGTGAGCGCCTGGCACTGGCCGCGCGGCCGCCCTTCGGCGTCGAGCCCCAGGCGGGCCACGCCTCCGCGGGTGCCGATCCAGAGCCAGCCGCCGCCGTCGGGCGCGAGCTCGGGGCGCAGCGCCAGGACCACCGGGTGGGGAGGAAGGCAGGGGACCTCGACCTTCTCCCAGGCTTCCCCCTGGAACCGCCCCACCCCAAGCTCCGTGCCTGCCCAGACGACCGAGCCGCCGTCCGGCAGCGGCGTCCTCGCCAGCGTTCGCGGCTGGCTGCCCGGCAGGCCGGAGCTGCCGGGGCGGAAGACCGTCCAGCGCCCCCGCTCCAGGCGCGCGAGCCCCTGGGGGGTGGCCGCCCAGAGCGCGTTCCCGGCTCCCGAGGGCGCCTCGAGCAGGGACACGATCCAGTTGTGCGGCAGCGGCGAGTTGGCGGTGGTGAGGCTCGTCCAGCCGCCGTGGGCGAAGCGATAGAGGCCGTCCACGGTGCCGATCCAGAAGGCCGGCGTCCCGTCCTCCTCCCGGGTGCTGAGCACGGAGAGCGCCACGGTGGGCTCCGCCGGGGAGATCGAGAACGGCTCCCAGCCCTTCGGGGTGAGCCGGATCATGCCGCCGACCGTGCCGATCCAGAAGGCGTCGAGCCCGTCCGGGAAGGTCGCCTCCCCGAGGCTGATGACGACTTCGTTCGGCAGCCCCCGGCGCGAGTCGATGACGTTCCAGTGCTCGGGCTCGAGGCGGGCGAGGCCGGCCGGGGTCGCCGCCCAGAGGGTCGGTTCCCGGCCCGCGGCGCTCGGCGTCAGCAGCAGGTTGAAGACGAGGTTCACCGGCAGCCCGGAGCGGGTGTCGTAGGCGGCCCAGCGGCCGTCCTCCTCGAACCGGATCACCCCCGAGCGGAAGCTGCCCGCCCAGACGACCGGCCGCCCTGCCGCCGATTGGCTCACCGCCAGCTTGACCATCGGGCCCGGGGGGAAGCCGGAGCTGGCTTCGTAGCGCGTCCAGACGCCGTTTCGCAGGCGGGCCACGCCGTTGTCGGTCGCCACCCAGAGCGTGCGGGAGCCCTCGGGAGAGACGGTTTCGGCGACGCTACGGATGGAGAGGTCGGGCAGCGCGGCGCGGTCGTCGAAGCGGGGGGAGAGGGTGGGGGAGGGGCCGTCGATACCGTCGAGGCGCAGGAGCCCGCGGCGGGTGCCGATCCAGAGGGCCGGCCGGCCGGCCTCCGTCCGCGTCATGGCGAGGCCGCGCACGTTCTCCCCGCGCAGGCCCTTCTCCTCGACGCAGCGGTCGTCGCGGCAGCGCGCGAGACCGCTGGAGGTCCCCACCCAGAGGGCGCCCCGGCCATCCTCGGCCAGCGCGCCGACCTGCCCGGCCGGCACGCCGGAGCCCGGCTCGTACCGCTTCCAGACGCCGTTGCGCAGGCGCAGCAGGCCCCCCTCGACGCGGCCGAACCAGAGGCTGCCGTCGCTCGCCGCGAGCAGCGACCAGGAGCGCATCGGGAACGACTCGCCCGGAACCGCGATCTTCTGCCAGGTCCGGCCGTTGTAGCGGATCGGCCCGTCGGCCCAGATGTACCCCTGGAGGTCCTGGGCGAGGGCGGGATTGTCGAGCTGGACGCCGTCGCGCCAGGTGAACAGGCGCCACGGCAGCCAGCGGTTCGGATCGACGGGGAGCCGCGGCGGCGCGGCCTCCACGACGCTGGGAGCCGGGCCGAACGGCGACGTCGCGGCCCGCCCCGGCCAGGGAACGGCGAGGGCGGCGGCCAGCAGCAGCGGAAGAAGCCGGACTTTCATCAGGTCAACCGCGAATTCTAACCCGGACGACCCCTGCTCCGCGAATCCGGCGGTCTCGCGCCGGTCCGCGCCCCTCTACTCGCCGCTCTTGCCCCAGATCTCCTCGAGCCGGTGGTCGCGGCCGCAGCTCGTGCGGTAGAACTTGTAGCGGACGGGGTTCTTCTTGTAATAGTCCTGGTGGTACCCCTCGGCGGGCCAGAACGTCGACGCCGGCGTGATCTCGGTCTGGATCGTCTGCTTGAACCGCTTCTGCACCTCGGCCCTCGAAGCCTCGGCGAGCCGCTTCTGGTTCTCGTCGTGGACGAAGATGGCCGAGCGGTACTGCGTCCCGTGGTCGCAGAACTGGAAGTTCTTGGCGAACGGATCGATGTTGTGCCAGAACACCTGGAGCAGCTTCTCGTAGCCGATCTTCGCCGGGTCGTAGACGACGTCGACCGACTCGGCATGGCCGGTGATCCCTTCCGAGACCTCCTCGTAGGTGGGGTTCTTCTTGGGGCCGCCGGTGTAGCCCGAGGTGACCGAGATCACGCCGGGGAGCTGGTCGAACGGGTGCACCATGCACCAGAAGCAGCCGCCGGCGAAGGTCGCGTGGGCCTGGGCGCCGAAGGCCGGCAAGCCCGCGATCAGCAGAGCGGCGATCAGCAGACCGGCGCGATTGAAGTTTCTTTTCATCTGGCTTTCCTCCCTGTGTGCCTTGCAACTCGATCTACGCGGCGGATGTTCCGGCCGGATGGGGGAAACAAGGGACGAAAGGGACCGCAGGGACAGCAGGGACAAAAAGAAGGACAGGGATTTTTTTGTCCCTGCAGTCCTTGCAGTCCCTTTCGTCCCTGCTTTCCGCCTAGGCGCTCGCCAGCGCCTGATCGCGGCGGGCGATCAGCACCATCACGATCCCCGCCGTGATCGCCACGTCGGCGACGTTGAAGATGCCGGTGTGGAGGGGGCCCAGGCCCAGGCTGACGAAGTCGATCACCCGGCCGTCGTTGGCGAGGCGGTCGATCCAGTTGCCGAGGCCGCCGGCGAGGAAGAGGGAGAAGCCGATCCGTTGCGCGGTCGTCAGGCTGCGCGTCCGCATCAGGAAGGCGAAGAGGGCGAGCTGCGTCGCGCCCACCAGCACCACCCCGAAGAGGTAGCGCACGCCGGCCGGCAGCTCCGCTCCCAGGCTGAGAAACGCGCCGGGGTTCTCGGCATACTGGAACCGCACGGCGCCGTCGAGGAACAGGAGCGGCGGCGAAGAGGCGAGAGCCCCCTTCGCGATGGCCTTGACCGCCTGGTCGCAGCCGACACAGCAGAGCAGGATTAGGAGGACCAGGACGAACCGGAGATACTTCTTCATCAGGGTTTTCGGCTTCCGTTGACCCGGTGATTGTAACCGAAGCGGTGGAGGAAACATGCGGGGAACGAGGAAAATCTGGAGTCTTTCGCTGCTGCTGCTCGCCGCCGTCCGCCCCGGCCTCGCCGCTCGGGACGGCTCCCTGATCGCGCTCCGCTCCGGGATCATCGACACTCGCCGGCCCCAGTTGGAGATCCCCGAGGCGCTGAGCGCCCGCCCGGAGGGGGCCGCCGCGGACGAGATCGTGCTGGTGAAGTTCCCCGCGCCGCCGACGGCGTCCCAGATCGCGGCCCTGCGGGCGGCGAGCCTGCGGGTCTACGCCTACCTGCCGTACTACACCTGGCTGGTGAGGATGCCGGCGGGCGGGGCTCTGCCGGCGAAGCTCGGCGCGAGCTGGTCCGGCCCCTATCACCCGCTCTACAAGATCTCCCCCGAGATCGCCGCGGTGGCGGCCGGCGGCTCGCAGCCCCAGAAAAGCGAGGGCTACCGGCCGGTGATGCTCCAGATCTATCCCGACGCCGACCTGGAAGAGGTGGTCGGCAAGATCCGCGACCTCGGTGTCGAGGGGATCGTGGGCTTCCGGCGCAACCCGTTCTTCTCCCGCGTCCGCCTGCTGCTCAGCCCCGCCGAGATCGCGGCGCTGCGCGAGCCGCTCGCCGGGCTCCGCGAGGTCTTCTGGATCGACCTCGAAGGGCGGCGGACGCTGCTCAACGACACCACCGTCTGGGTCGCCCAGTCGGGCCTCGCGGGCCGGGAGGCGACCCCCCTGTTCAGCCATAACCTCTACGGCCAGGGGCAGACGGTCGGCGTCCTCGACACCGGCGTCGACCCCGACGCCTGCTACTTCCGCGATCCGGTCCGCGGCCTGCCCGCCGTCAACGCCTGCGACGGCGGCACCGCCGTGGACGCCGGCCAGAGGAAGGTCCTAGCGGTCGATTTCCTCTGGTCCAGCGATTGCGCCGGCGGCATCGGCGCCGCCGAGTGGGACAGCCACGGCCACGGCACCCACGTGGCCGGCACGGTGGCGGGCGACGATCTCGCCCATCCTCTGCTTCACGATGGCGGCGACGGCATGGCGCCCGGCGCCCGGCTGGTCATCCAGGATGGCGGCTTCCAGACCGACAGTTGCGCCGATCTGCCCGGCATCGGCTGCCCGGTGGTCGACCTCAATCCGATCTTCCAGCAGGCCTACAGCCAGGGAGCGCGCCTCCACACCAACTCCTGGGGGGACAACGAGGACGCCGCCGTGCAGAGCAACTACACGGCCGCCAGCCAGGACGTCGACGAGTTCATGTGGAACCACAAGGACTTCCTGATCTTCTTCGCCGCCGGCAACTCGGGGCCGGCCGCCGGCTCGGTGGGGAGCCCGGCCACCGCCAAGAGCGCCGTCGCGGTGGGCGCCACCCTGCGTGGCACCAGTGCCGGCTCGATGGCTGGCTTCAGCAGTTGCGGCCCCACCGCCGACGGCCGCATCAAGCCCGAGGTCACGATGCCCGGCGTGGGCATTCTCTCCGCCGGCAACGACGGCAATGCCGAGACCGACAACTGCGGCGTCCTCTCCTCCTCCGGCACCAGCATGTCCTCGCCCGGAGCCGCCGGCATGACCGCCCTGATCCGCCAGTACTACACCGAGGGGTGGTATCCCGCGGGCAAGCGCAGCCGGGCCGGGCGCTTCGTCCCCTCGGCGGCCCTGCTGCGGGCCACCCTGGTGAGCTCGGCCGTCGACATGGCCGGCGCCCAGGCCATCCCCGCCAACTGCCAGGGGTGGGGGCGGGTGCAGCTCGACCGCGCCCTCTATTTCGCCGGCCAGGCGCGCAAGCTCTGGGTGAAGGACGACGCGCCCCCCTTCGCGACCGGCGCGGCCGGCCAGGAGCGGACCTACTCGTTCAAGATCGCCGGCGGCGGGCCGCTCAAGGTCACCCTGGCGTGGACCGATTTCCCCTCCACCCCGGCGGCGGGCGTCAACCTCAACAACGATCTCGATCTGATCGTCACCGGCCCGGCGGGAACGGTCTGGCGCGGCAACGTCTTCGCAGCCGGCGCCTCCGCCGGCGGCGGCGCTGCCGACCGCCGGAACACCCTCGAGCAGGTGCTCCTCCCCGCCGCCGGCGCCGGCACCTACAAGGTCACCGTGCGCTCCTTCAACGTGCCGGACGGCCCCCAGCCCTTCGCGCTGGTGGTCACCGGGAAGAATCTGCGCGCGCGGTAGGGGGCCCCGGCTGTCCCCTCCGGACCCTCCCCGGCACCAGCTCTTTTGTAAGCTCATTCTTCTCCCCAAGGAGGGAACATGCCTGGATCGAGGAAGGTCTGGAGTGTCTCGTCACTGCTGCTCGTCGCCGCCTGTCTCCGTCTCCCCGCGCAGGAGGCCCCGGCGAGCCTCGAGGCTCGGGCGTCCACCCTCATTTCGCTGAGCTCGCGGGTGATCGACACCAGCCGGCCGCAGCCCGAGGTCTCCGCGGCCCTGCGCGTCCGTCCCGAGGATGCCCTCGAGGACGAGATCGTGCTGGTGAAGTTCCCCGCGCCGCCCAACGCGCGGCAGATCGCGGCCCTGCGCAAGGCGAGCCTCGCGGTCTACACCTACCTGCCGTACTACACCTACCTGGTGAGGATGCCGGCCGGCAAGCGGAGCGCGGCCGACCTCTCCAAGCTCGGCGCGAGCTGGTCCGGCCCCTATCAGCCGCTCTACAAGATCTCCCCGGCGATCGCGGCGATCGAGACGATCGCCGCGGAAGACAAGATCCGCGGCGGGGAGATCCGGCCGGTGATGGTCCAGGTCTACCCCGACGCCGACCTCGGCGAGGTGGTGCGCAAGATCCGTGATCTCGGCATCAAGGGGGTCGTCGGCTCGCGGCACAACCAGCTCTTCTCCCGCGTCCGCCTGCTGCTCTCCCCGTCCGAGATCGCCGCCCTGCGCGAGCCGCTCGCCGGGCTGCGCGACGTCTTCTGGATCGATCTCGAAGGGCGTCGGACGCTGCGCAACGACACCACCGTCTGGGTCGGCCAGTCGGGCCTCTCGGGCGGGCAGACGACGCCGATCTTCAGCCAGGGGATCTTCGGCGAGGGGCAGACGGTGGGCATCATCGACACCGGCATCGATCCCGACTCCTGCTACTTCCGCGACACCGCCCGCGGCCTGCCGCCCACCAATGCCTGCAACGGCGGCACCGTCGTCGATACCGCCCAGCGCAAGATCGTCGCCGTCGACTTCCTCTGGTCCACCGACTGCGCCGGCGGCATCGCCAGCACCGAGTGGGATACCCAGAACCACGGCACCCACGTGGCCGGCACGGTGGGAGGGGACAACTTCGCCAATCTCCTCACCCACGACACGGCGGACGGCATGGCGCCCGGCGCCAAGCTGGTGATCCAGGACGCCGGCTTCCAGACCGACAACTGCGGCGACCTGCCCGGCATCGGCTGCCCGGTGGTCGACCTCAATCCGATCTTCCAGCAGGCCTATAACCAGGGGGCGCGCCTCCACACCAACTCCTGGGGGGACAACGAGAACGCCGCCGTGCAGAGCAACTACACGGCCGCCAGCCAGGACGTCGACGAGTTCATGTGGAACCACAAGGACTTCCTGATCTTCTTCGCCGCCGGCAACGCGGGGCCGGGCACCGGCTCGGTGGGGAGCCCGGCCACCGCCAAGAGCGCCGTCGCGGTGGGCGCCACCCTGCGCGGCACCAGCGCCGAATCGATGGCCAGCTTCAGCAGTTGCGGCCCGACGGCCGACGGCCGCATCAAGCCCGAGATCACGGTGCCGGGGTCGAGCATCGTCTCCGCCCGCAACGACTTCAGCACCACCACCAACAACTGCACCACCATCTCGATGTCCGGCACCAGCATGGCCTCCCCCGGGGCCGCCGGCCTGACGGCGCTGATCCGCCAGTACTACACCGACGGCTGGTATCCCACCGGCGGCAAGATCTCGACCAACGCCCTCACCCCCTCCGCGGCCCTGCTGCGGGCGACCCTGGTCAACTCCGCCGTCAACATGACCGGCACCACCGCTCTCCCCGCCAACTGCCAGGGGTGGGGGAGGGTACTGCTCGAGAACGCCCTCTTCTTCACCGGCCAGACCCGCAAGCTCTGGGTGAAGGACGACGCGACCCCGTTCGCCACCGGCTCGACCAATGAGGACCGGACCTTCACCTTCTCGGTCACCGCCGGCGAGGCGTTGAAGGCCACCCTGGCGTGGACCGACTTCCCCTCGACCCCGGCGGCGAGCGTCAATCTGAACAACGATCTCGATCTGATCGTCACCGGCCCGACCGGCACGGTCTGGCGCGGCAACGTCTTCTCGGGCGGCGTCTCGGCGACCGGCGGCACCGCCGACCGCAGGAACACGCTGGAGCAGGTGCTCCTCGCGGCCCCGGCCGCCGGGGTCTACACCGTCACCGTGCGCTCCTTCAACGTGCCGAACGGCGCGCAGCCCTTCGCGCTCGTGGTCACCGGCAACGCGGTCGCGGGGGGCACGCCGCCCCCGCCGCCGGTCACCGTCTTCTCCGACACCTTCGAGACCTCCCTGGGGTGGACGGTCAATCCGAGCGCGACGGACACGGCGACCACCGGCCAGTGGGAGCGGGGAGTGCCCCAGTCGACCACCTCCGGCGGCATCAAGCAGCTCGCCACCACCGTCTCGGGGACCAACGATCTGGTCACCGGCCGCTCGGCGGGTACCGCGGCGGGGGATTTCGACGTCGACGGCGGCACCACCTCCGTCCGGTCGCCGGCGATCACCCTTCCCGCGACCGGCACGCTGACGCTGTCGTTCTCCTACTACTTCGCGCACGCCACCAACTCCTCGACCGCCGACTTCTTCCGGGTCAAGGTGGTGGGGGCGACGACCACGCAGGTGCTGGAGGAGCTGGGCTCCACGGCCAACGACGACGCGGCCTGGGCTGTCCGGACGGTGGACATCACCGCCTTCGCCGGGCAGACGGTCCGCATCCTGATCGAAACCGCCGACGCCTCCACCGCGAGCCTGGTGGAGGCGGCGGTGGACGACGTGAAGGTTACGCAGCAGCCGTAGGGCTCACCGCGCCTTCACCTCCGTCCACAGCTCGTCGATGAGCTGGGTGGTCTTTCCGAGGTCCTCGATCAGCTCGCAGCGGTCGAGGACCTCCTTCGAGGGGTAGATCGAGGGGTCCTGGCGGATCTTGGCGTCGATCAGCGGCAGGGCGGCCTGGTTCGCGCCGGCGTAGTGGACGCCGTTGACGATCTTCGCCGCCACCTCGGGCTCCATCAGGTAGTCGAGGAAGGCGTAGGCGGAGTCGAGGTTCCGCGCTCCCTTGGGGATGGAGAGGTTGTCGATCCAGAGCGTCCCCCCCTCCTTCGGAATCGCGTAGGCCAGCCGGTCCGGCGCGTTGGCCACCACTTCGGCGAGCTCGCCGTTGTAGCCGTGGGCGAGGTCGACGTCCCCGGCCGCCAGCAGGTTGGCGAAATCGGAGCTGTTGTAGGTGCGCACCAGCGGCTTCTGCTTCTTCAGCATCTCCGCCGCCTGCCGCAGCACCGCCGGGTCCCGCTCGTTGATCGAGCGCCCCATCAGCTTCAGGGCGGCGCCGAACGCCTCGCGCGGATCGTCGAGCATCAGGATCCGCCCGGAGTATTTCGGATCGAACAGCGCCCGCCAGCTATCCACCGTTCCGACCTTCTTGTTGTAGCCGATGCCGGTGGTCCCCCAGAGATAGGGGATCGAATGGCCGTTGCCGGGATCGAATTTCTGATTCAGGAACCGCGGGTCGAGGTTCTTGAAGTGGGGGAGCCGGGCGCGGTCGAGCGGCCGCACGAGGCCTTGCGGGATCAGCACCTTCAGCATGTAGTCCGACGGCACCACCAGGTCGTAGTCCGCCACCCCGGACTGCAGCTTCTCGAGCACGGCCTCGTTCGAATCATAGGTGTCGACGTTGACCGCGATCCCGGTCCGCCGCTGGAACTCGTCGACCACCTCCCGCGGCAGGTAGTTCGTCCAGATGTAGACGTTGAGCGCCTTACTGGATATCTCCGTCTCTCTCTTCGGTTCCATCCGCACTCCGCATGAGACGAGAAAGAGGATCGCGACGAGGAGAAGAAAAGGTTTTTTCATGAGGGTCCCTTGCCGAGCAGGCGGTGGGCGAGAACGATCAGCACGACCGTCCCGGCGAGCAGCAGCGTCGAGACGGCGTTGACCTCGGGGGTCACGCCGACCTTGAGCATCGAGTAGATGTGGAGCGGCAGCGTCGTGGCCCCCACTCCGGCGACGAAAGAGGTGATGACGTAGTCGTCGATCGACAGGGTGAAGACGAGCAGGGCGCTGGCGAGGATGCCGGGCGCGGCGAGCGGCAGCGTCACCCGCCGGAAGGTCTCGAAGGGGCCGGCGCCGAGGTCGCGCGCCGCCTCCTCCAGCGCCGGATCGAGCCCGGCGAGGCGGGCCCGCACCACGATTGCCACGTAGGAGACGCTGAACACGACGTGGGCGATCACCACCGTCGCGATCGACAATCGCAGCCCGGCCGCGCCGAAGAAGGTCACCAGCGCCGCGCCCAGCACCACCTCGGGGATGATCACCGGCAGGTAGAGCAGCGCCTGGGTGGCCCGCTTGCCGCGGAACTCGCGCCGCGCGAGCGCCAGGGCCGCGGGCGTGCCGAGCAGGACGGCGATGAAGGTGGTCGCTCCGGCCACCACCAGGCTGTTGCGGACCGCCCGGAACAGCAGCGGATTGGCGAAGAGCTGGCGGTACCAGTCGAGCGTGAAGCCGCTCCAGAACGCCGTCTGCCGCGAGGCGTTGAAGGAGAAGACCACCAGAATGGCGATCGGCGCGTAAAGGAAGAGGTAGACGAGCGCCGTGTGCGCCGCGAGCAGCCGCCGGGCGCTCTTCAAAGCAGCTCCTCCCCGCCCCGCCGTTTCGCGTAGACCGCGTAGGCGAGCAGCAGCACGAGCACGGCGGCCATCAGCTCGAAGGCGAGCGCGGAGCCGAACGGCTTGTTGCGGGCGACGGCGAACTGGTTCTGGATCAGGTTGCCGAGCAGCATGCTGCGGGCGCCGCCGAGGAGGTCGGAGACCACGAACTGGCCGAGGCTGGGCACGAAGACCAGCACCACCCCGGCGGCGAGCCCGGGCAGGGTCAGGGGGAGCGTCACCCGCCGGAACGACTGCGCGCCGCCGGCCCCGAGATCCGCCGCCGCCTCCAGCAGCGAGCGGTCGAGCTTCTCCAGCGAGGCGTAGAGCGGCAGGATCATGAACGGCAGCTCGCCGTAGACGAGGCCGATCAGCACCGCCGTCTGGGTGTAGAGCAGCTCGACCGGATGGTGGAGCAGGCCGGTCCCCATCAGCACGTGATTGAGCAGCCCCTCGGTGCGCAGGATGAACATCCAGGCATAGGTGCGGATCAGGAAGCTGGTCCAGAACGGCACCACGACGAGCCCCAGCAGCACCCCCTTCCAGCGCGCCGGCGCCAGGATCGCCAGGTAATAGGCGATGGGGAAGCTGACCACGATCGCGAGCGCGGTGGTGAGCGCCGCCATCCAGAGCGAGCGCCAGCCGATCCAGAGATAGAGGGCCCCGAAGGAGCGGATATAGTTGCCGAGGAAGGCGCCGGAGCGCAGGTAGGCCCAGAGGTTGCCGACCGGCTCGATACCGCCGTAGGTCCCGCGCTCGGCGAAGCTGACGGCGAGCATGAGGACGAGCGGCGCCAGGAAGAAGATCCCCAGCGCGATCCACGCCGGCAGGATCAGGGGGTAAGCCGGCTTGCGGGAAGAGGCCGATCGATCGGGAGCCACGGGCGGACGCTAAAGGGGCGGCCGCGGACTGTCAAGGCGTCTCCCTTGCCCGGCGGTCTCTTTCTGTGTACAAGGAGAAGGTAGGTAGCCATGAACGGTGATCTGCGGACAGCGCTGAGCGGGTATTTCGAGGATCATCCGGATCTCGGTGTTGCCTCCGTGTACCTCTTCGGAAGCCACGCCGAAGGCAGGGCACACCGGGAGAGCGACGTGGACGTAGGGGTTCTGCTCGACTGGGACCGTCACCCTGCTCCCCGGGACCGTTTCGAGATGCAGGTCCGGCTGGGCTCCGATCTGATGTCCGCCGTAGGCTGTAACGAGGTCGACGTCGTCATTCTCAACGATGCTCCGCCGCTCCTGGGGCGGAAGATCATCTATGACGGCCTGCGGGTCTATCTCGGCGAGCCGGCCGCCGATCACGCCTATGTCCGGGACGTCCAGATCCGCGCCGCCGACCTGGAGCCCTGGCTCAACCGTTTGCGCAAGCGCAGGCTGGAGGCTCTGGCGCGGTGAGTCCCGTGATCGATCGTCTGGCGGAGCTGCGCCGGCACCTCGACCATCTCCGGGAGCTTCGCCCCCGGGTGACGGACCCGGAGGTGCTGAGCCGCGACCTCTCGCTCCACAACGACGTCCTTCACTCCCTGCAAACCGTTTGTCAGGCGGTGATCGACATCGCCAGCGAGCTCTCCGCCCGTCGCAAGCTCCGTTTTCAGGATTACACCGAAGCCGTGCGGAATCTGGCCGCGTTCTCCGAGTTTCCTCCCGCTATGGTGCGGGGGCTGGAGAAGCTGCCGGCGTTTCGAAACGTGCTCGTCCACGACTACGTCGCTCTGGACTTCACCCGTGTCGTCGAGGCGCTGGACCGGCTGGAGCCGATCGAAGAGTTCGCCGAGGCCGTCCGGCGCCTGGAGATGGGCGGGGGCTGACCGCGCCCGCCCGGGGACCCCTGTACCGCCCGGGGGGTCGTGTCCTAAGGTCGTGTTGGTAGTAGAGGGGAAGGACCGCCCCGGCGAGAACCGGGGGCGGGCGGGGCACCTAGCAGGCGCACGTGTCGGTGAGGTTGATGCCCAGCGGGCACTCCGGCCCTTCGGTCCACTGGCAGTCGCAGAGGGTGACCCCCCAGGACGGGCAGTCGTCGATGATGGAGGGGCATGGGTTCTGGGTCGATACCGCCGCCGCGGCCTTCCCGCTGGTCAGGGCGGCGCGGTCGAGGTTGCGGAGCGTTTCCCGGTGGATAACGAGCTTCGGCGCGTTCTTTTTCAAGCGACCTCCTCTTCCAGTCGGCTCTCGGAGCCGGAGAGCCTCGATCGGCATCCCGGACGACACCCTAAAAAAGGGCCGAGAGACCGCCATCCTACCATCCCGCCCCCTCGTTCCCCGGCGAGAAAGGCAGGGTCTCTCCCGCCGGTCCGGCGTTCTGGGAAAGAACGGTGAAGCGCTCGCCGGCCGTGCCGGGAGAGAGGGGAACCGGAATCGGGGGAGTTTGCGCGTTTCCTCCAGCCGCCAGGACGAAAAGCGCGATCAGAGCTGCCCATCGTGGACCACGGCCGCGCCTCCGCGCGTCCTCGTCCGAGTTATTTTGAAGCTCGCCAGGGTTTCCGCGCTTCTCCGCGACGTTGCGGAGCTCCGTCGGAACGCTGCGGAGCTCCGTCGGAACGCTGCGGAGCTCCTCCGCAACTTTGCGGAGCTCTGTCGGAATGCTGCAGAGCTCCGCCGGAACGTCGCGGAGCTCTGCCGAAAGGCCGCGGAGCTCTGCCGGAATGCTGCGGAACTCCGCCGGAACGTCGCGGAGCTCTGCCGGAAGGCTGCGGAGCTCTGCTGGAACGTGGGCGCTCTTCATTTTTACTCCCGCGGCGCCACGCTGTGCCGCGGGGGTTGATTCAGGAAGCCTGAGGTTCCTGAGGCGGGGGAGGGATCAGGACCTCGAGTTGCTCGACGAGGCTCGGAAGATATCGCTGAGTCAGATCCCAGATCAGAGCATGTTCGACATCCCCATATTCGTGCACCAGCACGTTGCGTTGCGCCACGATCCGACGTCAGGGAATCTCGGGATGCGCCTGCTGAAAGGAGGGGCTGACCCGGTTTGCCGCCTCTCCGATGATCTGGATCGCACGCTCGACCGCGAGATGCAGCATCAGATTTTTTGAATATCGGCGAGGGAGACGCCGCGCGTGAATTCCAAAACCAGGCGTGCCGCCTCCAGCATGTCCCACAAATAGGAGGCATCACGCTGCTCAGGCCGCATAGACGATCTGCCGAGTATTCAGGATCTCATGCCGGCGGAAGGGATTGCGCAGCCCTCCCTTGCTCACCAGATCCACCGGGCGGAGGAGGATCTCTTGGAGCTCTTCCTTCATGGCCACGAAATCCAGGAGGCTGAGCTGAGCGTCTGGAGCAAATGTGACCAGGACGTCCACATCGCTCTCCGAGGAGAAATCTTCCCGCAGCACCGAGCCGAAGAGAGCCAGCTCGTCGATCCGCCATTTCCGGCAGAACGTCTCGATGCGGTCGAGCTGAAGCGGAACACGAGCCTGGGCTGGCATCTTCAAGGTCATGGCATCCAAGTCTATCGCCTCTGCCGTCAAGCCGCTCACTCCCGCAGCACCCCCTCCCAGAAAGGCGGGGCTGCCCGGCGGTGGGCAGGGCTATGTCGCCCCTTCAGGGCGAGGGAGGGGACAAGCCCCTCCCCTACGTTCAGAACGCCTAAATGAACAGCATTGCGGCTAACTCGGTGCCGTTCGGCAACTGGAGGAGGAGGCCGCCGTTCCATTCGGCTGTCGAGACGCTAAAATATCTCCGCGCCCGCGCGGCGAGAAGAAGTAACAGAAGGAGGTCAGCCTTGAAGAAACTGTGGAACGCCAAGAAGTTGACGTTGCGGAAGGAAACCCTGTTGGATCTGCGTCAGGTGACCGGCGGAGACATTGTCTCCTACAACCAGTACACGGTCCCGATCGACGATACGGTGTACCACCCTGTACAGTCGGACTTCTGCACCAGAGGTTGCCCGGTTCAGGCGTAGATCTTGAGCTCCGAGGGGCGGGTCTGCCGCCCCTCGTCTACTTCTCGTCCTCCTCCCGCAGCACCACGCTGTGCCGCGGGTCCCATCCCAGGAAGGCCGGGCTGCCCGGCGAGAAGGGCAGGGTCTCTCCCGCTGGCCCGGCGTTCTGGGAGAGGACGGTGAAGCGCTCGCCGCGGCGGTCGCGGCGACCGGGAGCAACACTCCCGGCTGGTAAGGCAAACACTAACAATTTGTGTTCTCCGGATACGGCCCACATCGCCACTGTAAGGGCCCAGAAGCATGGTCGCACCAGCAGGGATAAATGTAACTGCATTGCGCAGTTTCGTCGTAGTAAGAGCAGCGGCTGAAGGCGTTCTCCTGCGTACAGGCACCCTCCCTAAGCGAGCAGTCAACGATGGCATAACCAGGTCTTGTCTCCGCGAACAGAGAGATGACGAGGATTCCAACGAGAGCCGCCAACCGTAATGTGTTCTTCATGGTGTCTCCCTGGTAATGCTGGAGAGTTGTCCCCAGTTCTTGAATGATACATTGCTCTGAAGTCCTCTGGGAGCGATCACGGCCATCCTAGAATATGGGGTCAGGGAGATTTCCTTGCCTCCGCTTTTAGTTTCGCAGCACCACGCTATGCCGCGGGTCCCAGCCCAGAAAGGCGGGGCTGCCCGGTGAGAACGGCAGCGTCTCTCCCGCCGGCCCGGCGTTCTGGGAGAGGACGGTGAAGCGCTCGCCGCGGCGGTCGCGGACGATCCATTCGGTGCTGGCGCCATGATAGACGCGGTCCTCGACCGTCACCGCCAGCGAGACCTCGGGCGGAGCGGGGACGGCGCGCAGGACGAGCTTCTCCGGCCGCACCACGAAACGCACCGGCTCGCGCCGCAGACGCGGCGGACCCGCGGCGGGCACGGCCAGCTCGGTGCCGTCCGGAAGCTGGAGGAGGAGGACGCCCCCCTCCATCCGCCGCACCTCGGCGGTGAAGAGGTTGGTGGCGCCGAGGAAGCGGGCCACGAACTCGGTCTCGGGGGCTTCGAACACCCCGGCCGGGCTCCCCACTTGCTCGACCTTCCCCTGGTTCATCACCGCGATGCGGTCGCTCATCGCCAGCGCCTCCTCGCGGTCGTGGGTGACGAAGGCGAAGGTGATCCCGAGCTCGCGCTGGAGCGCCTTGAGCTCCACCTGCACCTCGCGGCGCAGATTGGGGTCGAGCGCCGCCAGCGGCTCGTCGAGCAGCAGCACCTCGGGCTTCAGCACCAGGGCGCGGGCGAGCGCCACCCGCTGCCGCTGGCCGCCGCTCAACTGGTCCGGCCGCCGCTTTTCGAGGCCGGTCAGCCGCACCAGCGCCAGCGCCTCGCCGATCCTGGCTCCGTGCGCCTCCCGTTTCGCCTGATAGCGCAGCCCGAAGCCGACGTTCTCCTCGACGGTCAGATGGGGGAACAGGGCGTACTGCTGAAAGACCATGTTGACCGGCCGCCGGTGCGGGGGGACATGCGTCACGTCCTGCCCCTGGATGCGGATCGTCCCGGCGTCCGGGGTCTCGAAGCCGGCGATCATCCGCAGCAGCGTCGTCTTGCCGCAGCCGCTCGGCCCCAGCAGGGCGAAGAACTCGCCGCGGGCGATGGCGAGCGACACGCCGTCGACGGCGGTCACGCCGCCGAACCGCTTGGTGACGTCCTGGATCTCGACGCTGGGTGGAGGAGGAGTGCTCATCGGGGCGGCGGGTGGGATGATACAGCGGCACGAAAAATTTCGCCTTGCCCTCTTTCCTTCACAATACGCGCATAGTAAGACATGGAAAAAAAGGAGCGACCTTCATGAGCCGAGACAAAACTTCCTGGATACTCTCCCGCTGGACGGCAGGGCTCCTTCTCGCGCTGGCCCTCGCGGGCTCCGCGGGAGCGGCCCCCCCATGGACCGGTTTCGGCCCGGGTGGCGGCTCGGTCCGCTCCCTGGCGGTCGACCCCGGCAATTCCGCGGTGGTCTACGCGGTCACGGGTGATCCGGGCACGACTCCGGGCACGCTCTACAAGAGCACGGACGGCGGCGACACCTGGAAAGCCCTGGCGGGATCGAGACTCCAGGTGGTGGCGATCGCCCCCGATCAGCCCTCCACGGTCTACGCCGCCGGCGACCGGTTTCTGCGCAGCCGGGATGGCGGCCAGACATGGACCGATCTCACCCCTCCGTCGTCCGGCGAGCTCCACATCATCACCTCCCTGGCCGTGTTGCCGGGCGGCGTGCTCTTCGCGGCGGACAGGTCGACGGTGCTGCGCAGCGCCGACGGCGGCGAGACCTGGTCGGCCGTCGCCTCCGAGGCCCCCGGCTTCACACCCCTGACGGTCCTGGCGGCTCCGGCCGACCCGAGCCATGTCGCCTACGCGAGCCGGCGAGCGATCTACGTCAGTGCCGATGGTGGATCGAGCTTCCGGCTCGCGGCCCGTCCACCTTCCACGGGGGCGGACCCGCAGGAGATCGCCGGCTTCACCCTCTCCCCCTCGACCCCGGGCACCTATTACACGATGCTCAGCGGGAACCCCAAGGTCTTCCGCAGCGACGACCGGGCCGCGACCTGGAGGGTGGCCGGCACGCTGCCGCTCAGCTCCCCCGGAGGCGGGCAGGTCCTCCTGGTGGACCCCCGGACGCCTGACCGCGTCTACGCCGGGACCTATCTCGGGCTGTTCAAGAGCGTGGACGGTGGCAGGTCCTGGGCTCGGAGCGAGACCGGCCTGCCCTTTCGGTACGGTCTGCCGGTCCCGATCTTCTCCCTCGCCGCGGCCCCCTCCCAGCCGGACGCCCTCTATGCCGGCACCTCCGAATGGGGCGTCGCCCGCAGCCGGAGCGCCGGGGAGCGCTGGCAGACCGGCCTCGAGACCGGCCTGAACGACTCCTGGGTCCAGATATTGAAGTTCCCGCGGCCGGACACGGTCCTTCTCGTTCTCGGCGGAGGGGCGCGCTCGTTCCGCAGCACGGACGGTGGCCGCACCTGGCAGCCGTTCGCCCGTGGCTTGAGCAGCCAGAACGGCCTGACCGATATTGCCTGGGCGCCCGGCCATCCCGAGACCCTGTACGCCCTCAACGGGATAGCGCTCTGGCGCAGCTCCAACGACGGGGAGACCTGGAAGCGGATCGCGACGACCCAGGGGAGCCGCCTGGCCGTCCTCAACTCCTCGACGTTCCTGGTCAACTCCGTCTGCGATCTGTTCCGGACCGCTGACGGCGGTAAGACCTGGCGGAGGGTGCTGCGTTGCGCGGCCGCCAGCGGGGATCTCGCCCGCATCGACGATCTCCAGGTCGATCCCAGGAACCCCAAAACCCTCTACGCGTTCACCGCCGTGAGCCGTGAAAACCGTTTCGGCTACATCGCTCACCGGAGCCGGGACGGCGGGCTCACCTGGAAGCGGCTGCAGCCCGCGCTGGGCTTCTTCGCGGTGGCACCCTCGAATTTCGACATCCTGTACGCGATCGATCCCGCCCAGGCACGCCTGCTGCGCAGCGCGGACGGCGGGGACCATTGGAACGTCGTGAGCTCCCATCTGCCGGACGGGATCGGCAACCCGTTCGCGCCGATGGCGGTCGACGGGGCCGATCCGGACACGCTCTATCTGGGCACGTCCGCGAACGTCCAGGTCAGTCACGACGGCGGCGCCACCTTCACGCCGGTCGACGCACCGTACGAAGCGGAGAAGCGGGGCGCCAGACGGCTCTGGACCGACCGCTACCGCCCCGGGCGCGTCTATGCGACGCCCATCGATGAAGGAGGCCTGTTCGAGGGCCGTTTCGAATGAGAATCGCGCTCCGATCGCGGATCCTCCTCGTCGCGATCCTGATCCTGGCCCGCGTGCCCTTCGCTCAGGCCGCTCCTCCCTGGAAGCCGTTCGGCCCGGGCGGCGGCTCCGTCTACTCGCTGGCGGTCGATCCCCGGAACCCCGACGGGGTCTACGCGATCGCGGGGACGCAGTTCGGCGGTCCTGGCACGCTCTACAAGAGCACGGACGGCGGTGCGGCGTGGAAGATGCTCGCGGCGGGCTCCAGCCTGGTGGCCGTGGCCCTCGATCCGGAGCACCCGGAGACGGTCTACGCGGGCGGTTTCTACGACCTTCTGCGCAGTACGGACGCGGGCCGCACCTGGAGCGACGTCTCCCCGCCTGCGGAGAGGACCATCATCGGAGTCCTGGCCGTGGCGCCGGGCGGGGTCGTCTTCGCGGGCCAGGGGCCGCGGCTGCTGCGCAGCGCGGACGGCGGCCGGAGCTGGGTGGTCGTTTCGCGGGACGACGCCGAAGTCCGATCGATCGTGGTGAACCCGGCCGATCCGCTCCGGCTCTATCACCTCAGTTTCGATGCCCTCTACAAGAGCGAGGATGGCGGATTGCACTGGACGCGGACGGCGCCGCCGCCCGCCGCTCTGGCCAACGCCGGCCTCGCTCTGGCGCCGTCGGCTCCCGGCAGACTGTATTTTCTGTCCTCCTCCGATACCCGCGTCTATCGCAGCGACGACGGCGCCGGTAGCTGGCGGTTCGTGGGCGAGGTCCCCACCACGACCAGCGGCAAGGTGACTCTCCTGGTGGACCCGCGCTCGGCGGACCGGGTCTACGCGGCGAGCTCGTCAGGGATCTTCACCAGCGCCGACGGCGGGAGCACCTGGCGGGAGATCGGTGCCGGCCTCCCACGCCCCCTGGACCAGCCGCCGGCGGTCACCGCCCTGGTGGCGGCGCCCGGGCGTCCCGACATCCTCTACGCGGGCACCGAGGAGATGGGCGTCGCCCGCAGCGCGGACTCCGGGGCGCACTGGCAGCTCGGCCCGCAGACCGGCCTGAACGCTTCGATCGTCGCGCTGCTGAAATTCCACCCGCTGCGTCCGGACACCGTCTACCTCGGCCTGGGCGTCTACGGGACGCGTTCCTTCCGCAGCACGGACGGCGGCCGGACCTGGCAGGGCTTCGCCCGGCCGATCACCCGCAAGGGGTGGAAGGACCTCGCCTTCGATCCGGACGATCCCGGCCTCCTGTACGCGGTGAACGGCGTCGGGACCTGGAAGAGCGCCGACGGCGGAGCGACCTGGGCGCGGATCTCGGCCGAGGGTCCCATCCGGCTCGCCGCCCTCGGCCGGGGGACTCTGCTCGCCGCCCGTTGCGGGCTCCGCCGGAGCACGGACGAGGGGCGGACCTGGAAACAGGTGCTCCCTTGCAACGACGTGGCCGGCTACCCGCGGACCCCGCTGTCCCTCTGGGTCGATCCGCGGGACGCCCGCAACGTCTACGTCCATTTCGCCATATCGGGCGGCACGCACTATTTCAATTTCGAGGTCTTCGAGAGCCGGGACGGCGGCGTCACCTGGACGAAACCGCGGGCCCTCGAATATCCGACCCTGTTCGCCGTCGCGCCGGGCGATTTCCGCGTCCTCTATGCGGTGGACGAATTCCGCCAGGGAGTCCGCCTGCTCCGCAGCGTGGACGGCGGGGGGAGCTGGAAGGTGGTCAACCGGAGCCTGCCGGCGAACGTGTCGTACTTCTCCGGCTCCATGGTCGTGGACGCTGCTGATCCGGACACGCTCTATATCGCTGCCAACCCGCTGGTGGTCAGCCACGACGGCGGCGCCAGCTTCGCGGCGATCACCACTCCGCTGGAAGCCGGGAAGCTGGGAGTGGTCCGGCTCTGGACCGACCGGGCGCGCCCCGGGAGCGTCTTCGCCGCCGCGGCCAGCGGTGGCCTGTTCGTGGGCCGGTTCGAATGAGGAGATTGTGATGTATCGAGCGAAGCTGCCGACGATCTGCGTCCTGATATCCCTGGCCCTGGTCTCGGCGGCCCTCGCGCAGCCGCGGAACCGCTGGGCGCCGTTCGGTCCGGGGGGTGGCACGCCCGAGGGTCTGGCGGTCGATCCCCACAACCCGTCGGTGGTCTACGCGGCGTCGGGCGTCCTCTACCGGAGCGCAGACGGCGGCGAGACCTGGACAGGCCTCTTCGGCCTGCATCTCGGGGTGGTGGCGCTCGATCCGGCCCACCCCGCCACGATCTACGTGGGAGGGGATCAGCTCGCGCGCAGCACGGACGGAGGCAAAACCTGGCAGACCACCTCACCGCCGGGGATCGCGTTCGACGTCACGTCGCTGGTCGTGATCCCGGGGAACCCGTCGATCGTCCTCGCCGGATCGGACTTCCGGCTGCTGCGCAGCGCCGACGGCGGGAGCACCTGGTCGACGCTCTTCGTCGAGGGCCCCGTCACGTCGATCCTGGCCGATCCAGACGCTCCAGGGACCGTCTACTACGCGGATGGCTCGGGGCTCCATAAGAGCACCGACGCGGGGAAGACCTGGTTCCTCACCGGCCCGTCGGCGGGTGGCCTGCCCGTCCTGTACGGTCATCTTTCCCTGGCTCGCGGAGCCCTCTATCTGCGCGCGGGGTCGGGGATCTTCCGGAGCGACGACGGCGCCCGGAGCTGGCGGCAGGCCGGAGCTCTTCCCGGCGGCCTCTCCCTCGAAAAGGTCTTCCTGGCCGATCCCTTCTCGCCGTCGAGGCTCTATGTGGCGGGGCTGGACGGGGTCTTCGTCAGCACGGACGACGGCGCCACCTGGAGGCGTCTCGACCGCGGCCTGCCGCCGCTTCCTTTGGACGAGATCCTGTCGATCTACTCCCTGGCCGCGGACCCCTCCCGGCCGGGATTCCTCTACGCCGGCACCTACGAGCGGGGGGTGGCCAGGAGCGCGAACGGCGGCGAGCGCTGGCGGATCGGCGTCGAGCCGGGCTTGAGCGCCGGCCCGGTCGCCCTGTTCGAGATCCATCCGAGCCGGCCGGGCACGTTCTATGTCGGCCTCGCCACCCGTGGGGACCGTTCGTTCCGCAGCACCGACAATGGCCGGACCTGGCAGCCCTTCGCCCGCGGGATCGGCCGCGACGGGCTGTTCGATCTCGCCTTCGATCCCGCCGATCCCGACCGTCTGTACGCGGCCAACGAGCACGGCCTGTGGGAGAGCCGCGACGGCGGGGAGGCCTGGGATCAGATCGACACCGCGTACACCGGCCGCATCGCCGTCTCCACGCCCGGTACCCTCCTCTCCGGCCGGAACTGCGGCCTGAGCCGCAGCACGAACGACGGCCGGACCTGGACGCAGGTCATCCCGTGCGACCTGCCGGGCAACGACGACGTCGGCGTCGGCACGGCCGAGCTATGGGTCGATCCGCGGAACCCCCGCAACCTCTACGCGCTGATGGTGGCGGGCAACGGCGGAGGCGCCTTCGGCTACTTTCTGGTCCGGAGCGGGGATGGCGGGGCCACCTGGAAGACCCTGAAGGGCTCTCCTTCCCTGGCGGCCGTCTCGCCGAGCGATTTCCGCACCCTCTACATCGTCGACAACCGGACCGCTCAGATCCTCCGTAGCCGGGATGGCGGGGAGAGCTGGCAGGTCGTCCACGCGCGCTCCCCCTATCCGGACTTCTACGGGGCGTTGGCGGTCGACGCCACCGACCCGAATACGATCTACATCGCCACCTTCCAGCAGGGGGTCCTGCGCAGCCAGGACGGCGGCGCGACCCTGAAGCCGATCGGCGGCCCCTTCGAAGGGTCGAAACGGGCGGCCAAGCTCCTGGTCACCGCCCGCAACCAGCCCGGGATCCTCTACGCCGCCGCCCTCCATGGCGGGCTGTTCTTCGGCCGGTTCAAGTAATTCTGGGGAGGCGCGCTTCGCCTCCCCGCGCGCACCTTCTCTTTTGAAGCCCCTGGCTCAACATGGACTTTTCAACGGAGGAGGTCGCCCGATGAGGTTCCGTCGTCTGATCGTCCCGCTTCTCGCGACGCTGGCTTTCGCCGCCGTCGCGGCGGAGGCGGGAGCCCAGCCCTGCCTGATCTTCGTTCACGGCAAGCAGACCAACACCAACACCTACACCAGCTTTGCCTCCGCCCGGAATTACTGGGTGAACGGCACGAACGACTTCATCCGCACGGCGACGAAGAACTTCGCGACCTCCTACTACGTGGTGGGCTACAACGGCACCCGCCCCTACTGGGACGCGCAGGCGGCCGGCGAGGTGGCCAACGAGATCGTCAACGCCACCAACGGCGGCGCCGACGCCGGCGGCAACCGCTGCCGCCTCACCTACGCGCAGGGGGGCACCTTCTGGGTGATCGCCCACAGCATGGGCGGCACGGTGATCGACTACATCCTCGGCAACAACGACGCCTCCGATCCCAACTTCAACGCCAACGGCCCCTACGATCAGGTGGCGCTACGCATCAGCATGGCGATCACCACCGGCGGCGCCCACCGCGGCTCGCAGGGGGCGGACGCCGTCTGCCTGCAGTCGAACGTCCTCTGCAGCTTCATCGCCATCTTCATCCAGAGCTGCGACGACGCCACCTACTGGCTGCGCTCCTCCGACGACGTCCAGGTGCGCACCTTCTCCAACGCCCCGGCGAAGACCATCTACCTGACCGGCGGCTACGAGGCGATCTTCGGCTCCAGCGCCTGCCTCAACGGCGAGGACGACGGCGTCGTGCAATATGCCTCGATCTTCGCCTGCAACGGCAGCGCGACGGCGAGCTACGACAACACCAACGTCTGCAACAACTCGAACAAGCAGGAGGCGAGCGGCTTCCGCAACCTCGACGCGGCGCACGAGAACCACAGCGACGAGCGCGACGCCAGCGACTCCGACACCCGCAAGGCGATCCCGGGCGGCAACTGGACCTGCGGCGGCGTTCCCTGTGCCCCCAACACCACCGTGCAGACGTCGATGACCACCGCTCAATACATCACTCTTCTCTACTAGGAGGCTCGACATGATCGACGCGAAGAAAAAGATTGCTATCGCGATGGTGATGCTCGCGGCTCCGGCGCTCGGCGGCCGGCCCGCCGCGGCGCAGGTAGAGGCCGGCCAGCTGGCCCGCGAGACGGCGAAAGAATACCGGGAGCAGGCGCGCTACCCGGAGAGCTCCCGCGCCCTCAAGAAGGGGGAGGCGGATCCCATCCAGTCGAAGCGGATCCCCACCCGGCAGACGCGGCGCGGGCCGGATGACGCCGAGCCCGCGATCTCCGTCTGGGCCGCCAAGGTGAGCTTCGAGAAGGGGCAGCCGGTGGACCTCTACGCCACGCTGGAGAGCCGCGGCAAGGCGGTCGCCGCCGCCCAGGTCACCGGCGAGATCGTGGACGACTCCGGCAGCATCAACGCCCTGGTGGCGTACCGGGACGACGGCCAGGGGGCCGACCGCAAGGCGGGCGACGGCATCTATTCGGCCCGCTGGACGCCCACCGGGATCGAGGCGGCTCCGGCGGCGAGCTACATGGTGCGCGTGCGGGCGCGGCTCGCCAGCGGCGACCTGCGCGAGGCCGCCGGCGGCTTCCTCTACAGCGATCCGTCCGCCCACCTGACCGGCCGCTATCGCGACACCCTGCGCGACGGCAATCTGGTGATTTCCGCCGAGGTCGAGGTCGCCGAGACCGGCCGTTTCCATCTCGGCGGCACGCTCTACGCGACGTCGGGGGAGCCGATCGGCTTCGCGCAGGCCGCAGCCAATCTGGAGCCCGGCCGCCACTGGCTTGAGCTCTCCTTCTACGGGCTGATGTTCCACGAGCGCCAGGCCGCCGGTCCCTACCGTCTGGGGACCCTGGCCCTCTCGACCACCACCCGCATGCCGAACGCCCTCAACGATCTGGTGGAGGACGCCTACACCACGCGCCCCTACCGCATGGGGCAGATGCGCGAGACCTCCTTCGAAAGGCCGCAGCTCCTTGAGACCGCCAAGCGCCTGGATCTCGACGCCGCGCGGGCCGAGCGGGAAGCCCGGGAGACGCAACGGCAGTAGATTGTCAATCAGGCCGACTGTAAAAAAATTGAAAAGATGTCACGCTTCGGTTACAGAAAGCACCGTACTCAGTGAACCCAAAGTCCCAAGTGGGAGACAAAGGAGGTTGCATGAAGCGTTTTCATTGGCTTGGAGTAGCGGCACTCGTTCTGGTCACCGTCATGCCGGCTGGTGCGTCGACGTTCATCGCCATGAGCCACCACGAGCTGGTGTCTCAGTCGGACGCGGTGGTCCAGGGGCGAGTGCTCAAGGTGAGCTCGTTCTGGAGCCCGTCGGGCCGCGTGATCATGACCGAGGCTCTGGTCCAGATCGAGGAGAAGGTTCGCGGTAATGCTCCGACCGTGGTGAAGGTCCGGACCTTCGGCGGAACCGTCGGCGGCTACACGGTCGAGGCGCAGGGATTCCCGAAGTTCGCGGTGAACGAGCGGCTCGTCCTCTTCCTCCAGAACGCCAATGAAACTGCCGAGGTGACCGGCTACCAGCAGGGCCAGTGGCGGATCGTCAACGAGAAGGGCGTCGACATGGCGGTACCGACAGTCGACGGCGGCGCGACTCTCCTGGGACGGGATGGCCGTCCGGCGCCGGCGCGGAAAGCCGTGCGCCTCGACACCTTCAAGACCATGATCCGGGCCGACGTGGAGCGTCCCGGCCGCACCGCTAACTAGCTCTTCCGGAGAGAGGTAATAGAACCATGATGAATCGCAAGCCTTCGATCACGGCCTTCTTTGTCCTCGCTGCGGTGGTGGTGAGCTCGGCTTCCGCCTATGTTCTCCTCAGCCCCCGCCGCACCTGGGACGGCGCGGTCAACATCACCGTCGACAGCCGCGGCAACTCGACGATCACCGACAGCGACGGCGGCGGCACCGCGGTCGTCAGCGCCCTCACCTCCAACTCGGCCTGGAACGGCGCCGGCACCGGCACTCGCGTCACGGCCCAGCGGGGATCGGTCGCGAGCTGGCGCCTGGGCGACGGCGTCGTGATGCTCAACTTCAGAGACCCGGAGAACGCCTGCAAGGGCACCTGCCTGGCCGCCACCTTCACCGGCTACTACTCCGCGCGCGGCGACGGCACGACGCGGATCACCGACGCCGACATCGTGACCAACACCCGCAATCCGCTGACCTCGACCCGCGAGGCGGACGGCTGCTCGGGTGAGTACTACGTCGAGGGGATCATGGTCCACGAGGTCGGCCACGTGCTGGGCCTGGGCCACAGCAACGTCTCCGGCGCCACGATGTACCCCTCCGTCTCGGCCTGCAACAACGGCCCGGCCGCCATCAAGGCGGACGACAAGGCGGCCATCAACGACCTGTACTAGTACCTCGTGAGATGGGGGCGGCCCGACCGGGCCGCTCCTACTTCCTGCTCTTCGCCAGCTCGTACAGATTCCGCGCCGTCGAGAACTCCAGCACCGGCTTGTCGTCCACGTTGAGGACCGCCTTCTCGCCGCCGAGGATGCCCGGCACCTGGTCGGGGCGCACCTCGGGGGTGGTCAGGAAGTCGACCACCGATCGCATGGTGAGGCCGAGGGCCGAGAAGTCGCGGGCGAGGGCGGCGTTGCGCAGCCGCTCCACCGTCGGCTTGAGCTCCAGCCGGAACGGCTGCGGCGAGGCGAGCAGGATCACGTCCCTCCCCACCTGCCAGAAGGCGACGTTCGGGAAGACGCTGCTGATGGTGGCCAGCATGGTCCGGAAGTCCTGCCGCTTCATCTCGTAGAGAGGCACCCACTGGCAGAGGACGCCGTCGGCGGTGAGGTGCGCGGCGGCCGAGCGGTAGAACTCCTGGGTGAACAGGCCCGACGCGCCGGCGACCCAGATACTCGGCGGCTCCGAGGTGATGACGTCGAACTTCTCGCTCGTGCCGTCGATGTAGTTGCGGCCGTCGTTGGTCACCACCCGCACGCGCGGATCCTCGAGCGCGCTCTCGTTGTAGGGAGCGAACCGCAGGCGCGCCGCGTCCACCACCAGCGGATCGATCTCGGCGACCGTGATGCGCTCCGGCTCGGGATGATGGACCACCGCGCGCAACGTGAAGGCGCCCCCCAGGCCGATCGCCAGCACCCGCCGCGGGTGGGGGTGGTAGAGCATCGGGATATGGCCGAGCAGGAGCTGGGCGCGGTTGTCCTCCAGGGAGGTGCTGGCGTCCGTCCTGCCGTTGCTCTTGAGCAGCAGGTTCGGGCCGGAGCGGACGACCGCGACCTGGCCGTAGAAGCCCTGCTTCTGATCGATCCTCTCCAGGCTCCGCAGCTCCTGCCGGTAGGCCGCGAGGCTGCCGTCCCGCAGCCCATGGTAGTAGAGGGCCAGAGAGGGCATCTGGAAAGGCATCGCCACCGGCGAGAGCAGGGCGGCCGCGCCGAGCAGGACGGCGCAGACCGCCGCATGCGCCCAGCGCCGCGGGCCGGGGGAGAGCGCGAGGAAGACGGCCGCCGCCACGGCGTAGATCGCTAGCGTCGTCAGCATCAGGCCGGGGAAGCCCCAGGCCGGCAGCAGGATGAACTCGGCGAGGAACGCCCCGAGCACCGCGCCCAGGGTGTTGGCGAAGAAGACCCGGCCGGCCGAGGACCCCCGTTCCGCCGCCACCCGGGTGGCGATGCGGGCGACCAGAGGGAAGTTGGCGCCCATGGCGAGAGTGGCCAGAAAGACGATGACGACGATCACCAGGCCGACGGCGAGCTGGAAGGAGTAGTAGCCGCCGGTGCCGTGGAAGAGCGCGAAGTAGGCGCGGGTGAACAGGTCCTCCGAGCGGAACACCAGCATGCCGCAGAGGGCGATCGCGCCGTAGAGACAGGCGACGGCGGCGAACGGATCGCGGATGCGGTCGATCCAGCGCGCCATCAGCAGGCTGCCGGCGCCGATTCCGGTCAGAAAACCAGCGAGCACCGTGCTGGTGGAGTAGACGTGGGTGCCGTTGAGCAGCGAGAAGAAGCGGTTCCAGCCGGTCTCGAGCAGCAGCGCCGCGAGGCCGGAGAGGAAGAAGGCGGCGAGGATCGCGCCCAGCGCGCCCCGCCCTCCGGCCGCCGGCACCGCCTCGGCCACCGGAGCGCTTTCCGCCTGCCGCCGCGCCTGCCGGTCCCGCCGGCGCTCGAACCCGCCGCGTTCCCCCTTCACGGCGAGGACCAGCAGCCCGAGCCCTACCGCCGCCAGGCCCAGCAGCCAGGTCGAGGCCGCGAGCCCGAGCCCGGGCACGAGGAGGAATCCCGCCAGCAGCGCTCCCACGGCCGCTCCGAGGGTGTCCAGGCCATAGATCAGCGACAGATCGCGGCCGAGGCGTCCCAGGTCCCGGCCATAGAGGCGCACGGCGAGCGGGAAGATGGCGCCGATGGCGAGCGTCGGGGCGATCATCGCGATCAGCACGACCACGAGCTTGCCCAGGGCGGCGGGCAGAGGCGCGAGGTCGTCGGGGAAGACGGCCAGGAAGAGCTGCCTGCCGAGGTCGAAGATCGGCAGCGAGAGCAGGCAATAGGTACCGATCCCGATCTGGAGCAGTCCGAGCAGCCGCCAGGGGCGCGGGCTGCGGTCCGCCACCCGTCCCGACGCCAGGGCCCCGAGGGCGAGGCCGAGCAGGAAGATCGACAGCACGGTGCTGAAGACGGTGGCCGTCGAGCCGAACAGATACGACAGTTTCCGCAGCCAGATCACCTGGCAGGCGAGCGAGAGCAGGTTGGTGAAGAAAACGGTGAACAGCAGCAGCCCGGAACGCGGCCGGGTGGCGGTGAGATCGGGGTGGGCGCGCGGCTTGGAAACGTCTTTCATCGGCGGGGGAGTCTAACAGGCGAGGAGCAGATGGCGTGGTTTGGCTCCTCGCCCGTTCCGGGTGGGAGCTCTTCGTCCTCAACTCTCCGCAATCGCCCCGCCCGGGCATCAATGCCCGGGCTACAACGCAAACGAAAAGCCGGCTGAAGCCGGCTCCATCTCAGAACAATCCCTGGATCTCGCTGGGAGCCGGGTTCACCCGGCTTTTCGGTTCCAGCGTAGCCCGGGCATTCATGCCCGGGCGGGGCGATCCGCTACACTTCTCCCCGATGTACCCCAAACGCTTCATCCTCCCGTCCCTCCTCCTTCTCGCCCTCGCCCTCCCGGCCGCTGCCCAGACGGCCCAGTCCCTGCGGGACGATTACGACCGCCTGCAGAAATGGCGCTTCCGCACCGATCCGGTCGCGGTGCCTTCCGGCGGGCTCAGCTGGACGGTCGAGGGGGCCACTTGGATCTTCGAATCCGGCAAGATCTGGCTCGAGGAGCCCACTTCCGGCGGCGCCGTCACCGGCCTGGTCTTCGAAGGGAAGGGGCGGTTCCAGATGGCCGTGCCCGACGCCGCGGAGCTGGCCCAACTCCGGCGCTTCGCCCGGCGGCCCGATCTCGCCGGGATCGACCAGCCCTTCACGGCTCTCGTCCTCCGCTCCTCCGGCGCTCCCGGCGATCTGCCGCTCGATCCCGCCAAGGTTCCGGCCGCCGCCGGCTTCGCGGTCAACAAGCTGGCCCGCGACCGCCACGAGCACTGGCTCACCCAGCGGGTCTACGACGCCGACGCCCGCATCGTCGAAGCCCTCGCCGACCCCGGCGACCGCTATCTCCGGGCCGACATGAAGACCGGCGACTTCGGCTGGATCACCTTCGACTACGACGCCCAGCGCCTGGAGGAGATCCATCTCGAAACCTTCAACTCCTCGCACCCCGCCATCGAGGTCTGGGTGAGCCTGGACCGCCCCGCGGAGCGGGACGAGCGGGGGCGCCCCACCAGCCGCTGGCGGCCGGCGGTCGATCTCCAGCACTTCGACATCGCCGTCGATCTCACCGAGGGGGGGCGCGACAAGGACTGGATGAAGGGCAAGTTCAAGGTCGGCGTCCGCCTGCTGCCGCTGCGGGACGGCGCGCGGGCCGTGCAGCTCTACCTCCACAACTTCGCCAAGGTGACGTCGGTGAGCGAGGGGGGGAAGCCCTTGCCCGTCCTGCGCGATCACGTCGGCGCCCGCCGCGCCAGCCTCGACGACCGGCTCTACGACGGCTCGCTGATCGTCCTGCTCGACCAGCCCCTCGCCAAGGGGGTGGAGCGGCGGTTCGATCTCGAATACGAGATGGACGTCCGCAACTTCGCGGCGGGGCGGAGCTGGTATCCGAGCGCCGAAGGGGACGAGACCATCCTCCTCGACACCCATACCGCCCGCCTCGAGCTGACCACGCGCAAGAAGTTCGAGGTGCGGGCCATGGGGCGCCGGGAAGAGGGGAGCGGCGGGGAGGAGGGGAAGGCTTCGACCTCCGTCTGGATCGTCGATCATCCGGTCAAGATGCTGACCTTCACCTACTCCGACCACTTCCATGAGGAGAAGCTGACCCGCGACGGCGTGCCGGACGTCATCTGCTTCGGCTCCAAGGTCGAGGTGAGCCGCGGCGGCCGTTTCCGCGAGGTGGGGCAGGACGTGATCGACAGCCTCGATTTCTACCAGAAGCTGTTCGATACGAAGCTGCCGGACGAGCCCATCTATGTCTCCAGCATCGCCGCGGGGCACGGCCAGGCGTTCGACGGCTTCATCCAGCTCGCCGAGAAGAGCTTCGACATCCTGGGGCCGGGAGTGGGGGAGCTGTTCCGGGCGCACGAGGCGGCGCACCAGTTCTGGGGCGTTCTGGTGGGGGCCGCGAGCTACCGCGACGCCTGGCTGGGGGAGGCCTTCGCGGAGTATTCGGGGATGATGTTCGTCGAGTCGACGGTGAAGGACGGCCCGCGCTACCTCCAGGAGATCATCCACGCCTACAACGACGAGCAGAACGGCTCGATCAAGTCCGGCTTCAGCAAGTTCACCCGCATGGACGTGAACCTCGCCAACCGCGCCTACGGCGACCGCACCGGTCCGATCGGCCACGGCTGGCGGGCGGACACCGGCGAGGTGCCGACCGCCTACGGCTCCCAGGTCTACGGCAAGGGCGCCCTGGTGCTCCACATGCTGCGCGGCATGCTGCGCGACCAGACCGGCGGCGATCAGGCCTTTCTCGACGTCCTGCGCGACTTCGTCCATACCTACCAGGGCAAGGCGCCGTCGACCGGCGATTTCGAGGCGGTGCTCGCCAGGCACGTTCCCGGCGACTGGTCCTGGTTCTTCGACGAGTGGGTGGACGGTATGGCGATCCCCACCTACCGCGCGAGCTATGACCTCGCGGCATCGCCGAACGCCGAGGGGAAGTACGTTGCCACGCTCAAGGTCAGCCAGTCCGATGTTCCCCCCGGCTTCAAGATGTCGGTGCCGGTCGCGATCCTGTACGCCGACGGCCGAACCGAGCGCCGCCGGGTGATGGTGGATCGATCCGTGCAGAGCTTTCCGCTGGCGCTTGCCGCCAGACCGAAGAGCCTCACGTTCAATCCGGACGCCGAGGTGCTTTCGAAAACAAGATAAGACCCTGACGCGTACTCCCCGAGGGGGGCATGAATGCATAAAGATCAGCCGGGCAAGGAGCGGTTCCAGATGCTGGTAGAGGGGGTGAAGGATTACGCCATCTTCATGCTCGACCCCGAGGGGCACGTGATCAGTTGGAACCCTGGAGCGGAGCTGATCAAGGGCTATCGGGCCGAAGAGATCCTGGGCCGGCACTTCTCCGTCTTCTATCAGGCCGGCGCCCTCGAGCGCGGCTGGCCGGAGCACGAGTTGAAGGTCGCGCGCGCGGAAGGGCGTTTCGAGGACGAGGGGTGGCGGGTCCGCAAGGACGGCTCGGTTTTCTGGGCCAACGTCATCATCACCGCCCTGCATGACGCGACGGGAGCACTGTGCGGTTTCGCGAAGATCACCCGTGACCTGACCGAGCGCCGCCGGCAGGAAGAGATCCTGCGCGAGAGCGAGGAGCGGTTCCGGCTGCTGATGGAGGGGGTGAAGGACTACGCCATCTTCATGCTCGACCCGGAGGGCAAGATCGCCAGTTGGAACAGCGGGGCGGAGCTGATCAAGGGCTACCGGGCCGAGGAGGTCCTGGGCCGGCACTTCTCCATCTTCTATCCGGGCGATGCCATCGCGCGCGGCTGGCCGGAGCACGAGCTGCGGATGGCCCAGTCGGAAGGGCGTTTCGAGGACGAGGGGTGGCGGGTCCGCAAGGACGGCTCGGTCTTCTGGGCCAACGTCATCATCACCCCCCTGTACAGCGGCGATAAGGAGTTGCGCGGGTTCGCGAAGATCACGCGCGATCTGACCGAGCGCAAGCGGATCGAGATGCTCGAGGAGACCGACCTTCGCAGGAACGAGTTCCTCGCCATGCTGTCGCACGAGCTGCGCAACCCGCTGGCGCCGATCCGCAACGCGCTCAGCGTGATGCGGATGAGCGGCGTCAACCCATCCGCGCTGAGCTGGGCCAGGACCGTGCTCGACCGGCAGGTCGAGCACCTGAGCCGGCTGGTGGACGACCTCCTGGACGTGAGCCGGATCGCCATCGGCAAGATCACGCTCCAGAGAGAGCCGCTGGAGATCGCGCAGGTCGTGACCAGCGCGGTCGAATCGAGTCAGCCGCTGATCGACTCCCGCGAGCATGTCCTCGAGGTCCAGCTGCCGGACGCGCCCCTGCGGATCGAAGGCGATCTGACCCGGCTCTCGCAGGTCGTGCTGAATCTGCTCAACAATGCGGCCAAATTTACACCCAAGGGTGGTCACCTCCGGCTGACGGTGGAGAGGGAAGGGGAGATGGCGGCGATCCGGGTCCACGACACGGGCATCGGCATCTCGGCCGATCTGCTGCCGAACGTCTTCGACCTGTTCACGCAGGGGGACCGCTCGCTGGACCGGACCGAGGGGGGGCTCGGCATCGGCCTCACCATGGTGCAGCGGCTGGTGAAGCTGCACGGCGGCTCGGTCGAGGTTCGGAGCGAGGGTTCCGGTCTCGGCAGCGAGTTCATCGTCCGCCTGCCGCTCCTCACCGTTCCGGCCCCGGCGCCTCTGCCCCAGAGGGCCGGGAGCGGGCCGGCCAGCTCCCGCCGCGTTCTGGTGGTGGACGACAACCGGGATGCCACGGAGACCCTGGAGCTTCTACTCCAGCTCTGGGGGCACGAGGTCCGGAGCGCCCTGAACGGAACGGAGGCCCTCTCCCTGGCCGTGGAATTCCGGCCCGAGATCATCCTGCTCGATATCGGGCTGCCGGGCATGAGCGGCTATGAGGTCGCCCGGCAATTGCGGAAACTGCCCGGTTTCCGGGACGTCTTCATCGTGGCCGTCACCGGATACGGCCAGGACAGGGACCGGATCCATAGCCAGGAGGCCGGTTTCGGTCACCACCTGGTCAAGCCCGTGCAGCCCGAAGTCCTGCAAGAGCTGATCGCCTCGGCCCCCGTTACGCACGGTGGATGCTGATTTCCGGGAGGGATTTGACATGGAAAACCGCAAGATCGGCGCGCTCGACGTTTCGATCATCGGGCTCGGGTGCAACAACTTCGGCTGGCGCCTCGACTATGACCGTACCGTCGCGGTGGTGGACGCGGCGCTGGACGCCGGTATCAACTTCCTCGACACCGCGGACATCTACGGCGGCACCGAGAGCGAGGAGTTCCTCGGCCGGGCTCTCGAAGGGCGCCGCGACCGGGTGGTGCTCGCCACCAAGTTCGGGATGAAAGTCGACGAGCAGCGGCAGGGCGCGAAGCCCGACTACGCGCGGCGGGCCTGCGAGGACAGCCTGCGCCGGCTGCGTACAGATCGCATCGATCTCTACCAGCTCCACCAGCCCGATCCGTCGACGCCCATCGCGGACACCCTCGGCGCGCTCGACGAGCTGGTGCGCAGCGGCAAGGTGCGCGAGATCGGCTGCTCGAACTTCTCCGTCGAGCAGCTCCGCGAGGCGAAAGCCGCCGCCGGCCAGGGCGCGAGGTTCGTGAGCGTGCAGAACGAATACAGCCTGCTGCACCGCGAGCCGGAGCGTGGGGTCCTCGCCGAATGCGAGCGGGAAGGGCTCGCCTTCCTCCCCTTCTTCCCGCTCGCCGGCGGCATGTTGACCGGGAAGTATCGAAGCGGCCAGCCGCTGCCGGAGGGTACGCGCCTGTCGAAAGGCTCGTCGCGCTTCCTCAACGATAAAAACCTTGCCATCGTCGAGGAGCTGGCCAACTTCGCAGCCTCCCGCGGCCACTCCCTGCTCGAGCTCGCCTTCTCCTGGCTGCTGAGCCATCCGCCGGTCGCCTCGGTGATCGCCGGCGCCACCTCCCCGGAGCAGGTCCAAGCCAACGTCAAGGCCGCCGGCTGGCGGCTCACCCCCGCCGATCTCGCGGAGATCGACAAGCTGGCGCCGGCCTCGTAGAGGTTGTCTCGAAAGCCGCCTCCCCCGCCCGGCGATGAATCGCCGGGCTAGGAACAGCGCTCCCTGAAGGGAGCTTGAAGCCGGATTCATCCGGCGCTGTTCTTAGCCCGGGCATTCATGCCCGGGCCGAGGGCGTCGCGACTAACAAGAAATTAGACAACTGGTGCATTTGTGCCATCACCGCTGACACTTTTGCCGGACCGGATGAGCTTCTTGGGGTCATCCGGTCCCATCTCAGTCAGTGCATAGAACTCGTGCAGCTTGGCCTGCAGGAGCTTCTTGTCCGGCAGTTGGGTCTGGTACTCGGCGACCAGCGTCGGCGAGAGCGAGCGGCTGAGGGCGTACTCGACCACTTCGCTGTCCTTGCTGGCGCAGAGCAACAAGCCGATGGACGGCCCCTCATGCGGTTTGCGGACATCACGGTCGAGGGCCTCCAGGTAGAAATTCAGCTTGCCGAGGTGCTCAGGCTCGAAGCGACCGACCTTCAGCTCGATAGCGCAGAGGCAATTAAGGCCGCGGTGGAAGAATAGGAGGTCGAGGGCGAAGTCCCGGTTCCCAACCTGCACCGGATACTCGGAGCCCACGAAGCAGAAGTCGAGACCCAGCTCAATCAGGAAGTTCTTCAGCCTATTGACCAACCCGCGATGGAGGTCGCTCTCGGAGTGTTCCCCAGGGAGCTCCAGGAACTCGACTACATAGGAGTCTTTGAAGATTGCCAATGCCTCGGGGCGCATTTGTGCCACCAGTGGTGACACTTTTGTCGGGCTGAGGACCGCCCGCTCGAAGGCCGCCGCCCGGAGCTGGCGTTCCAGCTCCCTCTTGCTCCATCGTTCTCGAAGTGCCAGTCGTAGGTAGAATTCCCGTTCTTCCGGACGCTTGGATTGCCCCAGGATGATGAGGTGGTGCGTCCACGGCAATTGTCGCACCAGTGGTGAGACTTTCTCATCCCCCTGGTAGGCCTCGAAGAATTGGCGCATCCGGAAGAGGTTTCGCCGGGTGAACCCTTGAAGATTTGGGTGGTGCCGCTGGATATGGCGCGCCAAGGCCTCGACCACACCTTCACCCCAGGTCGCCGTTTCGAGCTTGTCAGCCACCGGCGAGGTGATCCGTCACGAACTGCCGCTGGCCCTCCGGACGAGCACGGCAATCGCGGCGAGCGCCGCCGAGGGGAGCCAGACCCACCGGAGCTCGCTGGCCAGGACGACCGCGCCGCGCCGCGTGAAGAGCCAGGCGACTCCGAACGAGGCGACCTCGATCGGCTGGAAGGGGAAGAAGAGGCGGCGGTTGTCGAAGGGCGCCAGCAGGGCCACTCCCAGGCCGCCGTCGGTCAGCATGTCCAGAAGGCCGTGGGAGATCGTGGCGAGGAACAGAAAGAGCCAGAGCCGCCGGGGCGGCATGCCCGGCATGCCCGGCATGCCGTGGCGGAAACCGAGCCCCAGGATCAGCGCCGTGATCAGCCCGGCGAGCGCCGCCGCGAAGACGATCGAGTGGGTGAACCCGCGATGGCCCCAGAGGGCGCCGTAGCGGATGCCGAACTGGAAGCCGAGCACGTCGACGTCCGGCAGCGCGGCGCAGACGGCGCCGAGCGCCCACAGGCTCTTCGGCGCCTCCGACCCGCAGAAGCAGGCGGCGATCCCCAATCCGGCGACGGCATGCGAGAACGCTGACGGCATTCGGTCCTCCCTCCCGAAGCGCCGTCATTCTGCCACGGATCCGCCGGCTCCGGGGTCGACCCGGAGGCCGGCTCTCTCACCAGCCATCTACTGCCGGCAGGCCCAGCCGTACAGCGGGTTGCTGAAGATCGGAACGCTCTGGCAGTTGGCCAGATCGAAGTAGTCGATGCGGCCGATGATGGACTTCACGTTCACGCAGTAACCGGCGCCGGCGCTCCTCCGGCAGGTGCGGTAGAGATAGTCCCATCTCTGCGCCGACCCCGTGCCGTTGGGCCAGCAGGGATATCCAACGGGGAAGGTGGGACCACAGACGCTGTTCTTGTAGACGACGTAATTGGGATGAGGGCACGGGATCTCGTCCCCCGCGGCATTCACCAGGAACAGCAGGTTGGCGGCCGAGACGTAGTCGACCCGGAAGGTCACGGGAACCGTGCTGCCGTCGGCCTTCAAGGCGTTCGCGGTCCAGAGCCCTTTTTCTGCCGCCGGCTGCGCCCCGATCGCGCCGAGGGCACTCAACTCGTCCTCCGGCAGCGTATGGAGCACGCCGGCGCTCGGGCTCCAGACGGCGGCGGGATCCCCGGAATCTCCGGGATCGTCGGGATTGGTGGAACCCTGGGCCTTGACGGGCAGGGCCCAGACGGCGAGGCAGGCGGAAGCGAGCAGCAGACGGGACACGAGACTCCAACCCTTCGTCATGAATCCATCCTCCGAGAAGTGCGGCCCGGGTTTGGGCGGAGTCATGATACGAAATTTAATTTAAAACGCAAGTAAGTCTACGACTACTCCTTCCCAGGTGCGAGGCACGTTGACCTGGGTTCATCCGCCCCGGAGGACTCTCCATACGAGCACGCGTCCGCGGTTGCTCTGCGCTTCAACCCAGTAGGGTTCGCTGTTGATCGTTACGCGCTGGCCCGAGGCCAGGCGCCCGGCCTCGACTTCGGCTTTGACCTCGGCAGGAGCGTTATTCGTATGTTGCTCCGGTCTGAAGCTCCAGGAGGGGGCCTTGAATTCCGTCATCGCGACGCTTCCGCGTACGGGCGGCGGAGGAGGCGCGGAAGTCGGCACGTTACGCCGCCACCCCGATTCCGTCTGGACGAGAGGATGCCAGCTGCTGTCGAAGATGGCCGTGAACGTCCTTTCTAGCCCCGCTCTTTGCACCGGACCCCGATAGCGACGATTCCATCGGAAGGTGCTGGTGTCGAAGCGGAGCCTGCCGCTGGTATATTTTTCGAATTGCCACCGCTCGTAATCGAGAGTGCCTGTCTGGATGGGCGATGAAGGCAGTTCAGGAGGCTTGAACTCTCTCGTGCATCTGATGGCTCCGACGACGTGTTTGGCTGGAATGTTGGTGGCTGCCAACTCACAGGCGAACAGATTCGCTACGGCCTTGGGGGCACCTTGGCCGGCGGCGAGAGCCTGCCGGGCGCTCGTATTGAATCCGGTCTCCAGATAGACAAAATAGACCCAGGTTTCTCTATCGTAACGGAGCGGGGGGAGCTCGCGGGCAATAAACCGGTATTGAGGTGTCTTGCTTTCGTTCTCTGTTTGCCCGAGATATTCAAGAACCAATCCGGCGGCGGTTGTATATCGAGCACCAGCTTTCAAGTCGCGGGGTGAAACCCTCAACTGAGCACTGACCTGTATGGGGACATAGTCCCTGTAAAGACGTGCCGCGTAACGCTCCGAATCGGAGTCTGATTGCGGGAGCGGGAAAATCGCCGCTACGCGAGGGTTCAGTGACATCGCGACCGCGTGCTCCAGATCGATATCGTGGGTGCTCTGCCGGTAGACGATCCTTGGTTCCCGCCGGGTGCTGAAGCCGGAGGAAAAAATTTCCTCCGGAGCGCGGGAATCGCCGCGAAAGACGAAGCGGCCGATGCGTTCCGGTCTATCGGGCGCCGTAAGCCCGGCACCTTCCCACCGTCCCCTCTTCTCGTCGGCAGCAGCGGCGGAAGATGGCGCCAGACCTGCGGCCCCCGTCTCCGGCAGCTTGCTTTCCATGGGTCCCCGCGACGGCGGTCTCTCCCGCCCAAGACGACTTCTCATGGGGACGGAGTCCTCAGGAAAGAGGTCTTCATAATCAGCGAGCTTCGCTTCGCTTGGTGACGTGCCCTCGGGCGCTACCCGATACCCTTGCCCCCTAACCTCCTGTGTGACATAGACGGGTAGATAGATAGTTCCGGTATAGGCCCAGATTCCGTCCCGGTTGCGAAGGGCCATCCGGGTTCCGGGTCTCTGTCCAGGGGCTGCTCTCGGCAGAATCACGGTGGGTTTCAACGGCTGGTGGAGGGCCGGCCGGGGAGCCGCAGCTCGATTGGCGTGGGCTATCGGGCTCTTTGGCAAGTGCGAGGAGACCTGCGCAGGGACATGGGGAAGCTTGGCCTGTGCCGGTGCCGGGATTCGGAAAACCTGGGGGAGCTGTGGAAGATCCTTCTGCGGCTGAGCCTGAGCTCGAGCCTGCGGCAACTGGCTCGGCGGCGACGGCCGGTCCGGCAGCTTCGCCTGGGCGGCTCGCGCGAGGACGGCCTGAACGTGTGGCGCGGGAGTCCGCACTGGGATGACGGTGGGAAAGAGTGGCTTGTGAGGCATTGACGCCTCCTGCTGTGCGGCGGGGCCGTTGCGTCCGAACTCTCGTCTCGCAGCTTGAAGATCGTGACGACAGCGTACTCCCAAACCTTCCAGCCGACAACTCTTCAGGAGCTCCTCCGACCCGCCAGACGAGCACGGCGTGCGGGAACGCTGACGGCATTTCGATCCCTCCAGCTCAGTCGAGCTCGTCCAGCCTGCGCAACGCCGGGATCTTCCAGGCCACGACGCCGACCACTCCGAGCGTCATCAGGCCGCCGAAGATCACCGAATTTACCGTGCCGAGCAGCTTGGCCGCCACTCCGGATTCGAAGGAGCCGATCTCGTTGGACGAACCGATGAAGATCTGGTTCACCGCCGAGACGCGGCCCAGCAGGTGCTGCGGCGTGCGGATCGCCAGCAGCGTCGAGCGGATCACCACGCTGACGCTGTCCAGCATGCCGCTGACGGCCAGCAGGATCAGCGACAGCCAGAACCACCGCGAGACCGCGAAGAAGATCCAGCAGAGCCCGAACCCGGCGACGCACAGCAGGAGCGTGCGCCCCGCGCGCCGCAGCTTCCGGTGCGCCAGGAAGACGGACATCAGCACGGCGCCGGCGGCGGGAGCGGCGCGGAGCACGCCGAGCCCCTCGGGCCCCACGTGCAGGATCTCGGAGGCGAAGATCGGCAGCAGCGCCACCGCGCCGCCGAAGAGCACGGAGAAGAGGTCGAGCAACTGCGCCCCGAGCAGCTCCGGCTGGGTGAGCAGGAAGCGGATGCCGATCGTGAGGTTCTCGCCGATGCTCCCTTCCTGGGCCGCCCTGGGCTGGGGCGTGTAGTCGATTCGCGCGTAGAAGATCAGGCCGGCCAGGCAGAGCGCCGCCTCGGTGGCATAGGAGGCGCGAGCGCCCGAGAAGCCATAGAGCAGGCCACCCACCGCCGGGCCCACGACGGCCGCGAGTTCCCAGAGCGACGCCCGCCAGGCGACCGCGTTGGCGTAGGTCTCCCGCGGCACGATCTCGGCGCTCAGCGCGGTGCGGGCCGGCTGCAGGAAGCTGCGCGCGATCCCGCTCAAGAACACCACCGCGTAGATCGGCCAGACCCGGCCCCCGGCGAGCACCTCCGGCCGCACCGTGTAGGCGAGCAGGATCAGCGCGGCGAGCGTCTGCACGCCGATCGACAGCAGGGAGAGGTGCTTGCGGTTGTGACGGTCGGCGACGTGCCCCGCGTAGAGGGCGGCGCCGATGAACGGCAGCGCCTCGGCCAGTCCGACCAGCCCCAGCGAGAGCGGGTCCCTGGTGAGGGCGTAGACCTGCCAGGCCACCACGGTCGCCTGGATCATCGTCCCGAGGGTGAACGCGATCGTGCTGGCGACGAACCAGAGGAAGTTGCGGTTGCGCAGGGAGACGTAGGGATCGTGTCGTTCGGGCATGCGTCGGCTCGGGGCTCCGGGCGGGCGGGATCATACCGCGTATGTTCCCGCCCGCCATTTTGAACCGTAGAAGCCGGAGGAGGCACTCACGGACAAGTCACCGCCGCGCCCCCGTCCGCCGGGAGCCGCGCGCGTTCATCCAAGGAGGAATTGACGATGCTTCACCGAATTACCCTGCCGGCCCTCGCGCTCGGCTTTCTGCTCGCCACCGCCGCCTCGGGGCAGCATCACCACATGGGCGTCGATCCCAAGGATTATGACGACGGCGGCGGACGCGGGGGCGATGACAATACGCCACCGGGTTGCCAAGGCGTGCAGGCGAAGATCACGATCAGCGGCACCTCGTTCTCTCCCTCGACGGTGACCGTCGATCCCGGACAGCCGGTCTGCTGGACCTGGACGCAGAGCACCCAGCACAACGTCCATGCCGACGACGACAGCTTCACCAGCGGCGCGCCGGCCAACAACGGGACGTTTCAGACCACCTTCACGGCTCCGGGCTCCCACGGCTACTACTGCCAGGTCCACGGCAGCCCCAGCGGCGGCATGCGCGGCACGGTCGTCGTCCGAGATGCCGGCAACGGCGGCGGCGGGGGTGGCACAGGGCATGGAACGATCGCGCTCAACCCCACGGCCTACACCGTGAACGAAGCGGCCGGGGTGGTGACGGTGACCGTGGAGCGCGCCGGCGGCAGCGACGGCAAGGCGTCGGTCAAGTTCGGCACCGCTCCGGGAAGCGCCAAGTCGGGCAAGGACTTCACCCCCCGCAAAGGCACGCTGAACTGGGACAGCGGCGACGGCAGCCCGAAGACGATCGAGGTGCCGATCAAGAAGGACAGCGCCTCGGAGCCGGACGAGACCTTCTCCGTCAAGCTCAGCAAGGCCACCGGCGCCACGCTCGGCGCGGCCAGCGCGACGGTGACGATCCACGAGGACGGCGGCGGATGCGGCGCGGCCATCTCCCAGTCCGGGATCCGGGCGGGAGGGTCTGACGACGGCTCGACGGCGCCCTGCGATGAGACGCGCGCCATCTGCCTCAACGGCGGCCGGTTCGAGGCGACGGTCGAGTGGCGGCCGTCGACGTCCCGGGGGGAGGGGAGCTCCAAGCGGGTGGCCCTGCTTGAAGCTCCCGGCACCGGCCTCTTCGCCTCCTCCCCCGAGGAGGAGCCGCAAGTCCTGCTCCACGTGCTCGACCGCTGCGCCGTCAACGGCCATTTCTGGCTCGACCTGGCGGCCCTCACCGACCTCGAGTTCACGGTCAAGGTGCGCGACACGCAGACCGGACGCACCCGGGTCTACTTCAACCCCGCCGGCAACACGCCGTCGACCGTGCGCGACGTCGAGGCGTTCGCCACCTGCCCGTGAGCTCTCCTCCCCCGGGGCAGGGTTGATTCCCTCCGGCCCTGCCCCGGCTTTTTGTCTACCAGCTTCGCCGCAGCGGATGCGCCTCGGTATTGAAGACGACCTTCTCCAGGTCCAGCGTCTGCTCGGGCGCGAAGAGCAGATAGAGATACTTGAGCGTCTCGGCCAGGAAGTAGCTGGGCATCAGGTCCCCCTTCTCCCGGGTCGTGACGTCCTTGAGGACGGTGTAGCCGGCGTCGGTGCGGCAATGGGCCATGAGCCCCGCGAAGAACGTCCGGCCCATCTCCAGGTAGCGCGGGTCTTTGGTGGAATGGAACAGGTAGTAGGCCGATTCGATGATCTCCGGCCGCAAGGGGTAGCCGGCGGCCGTGATCTTCATCGTCCGGTAATCGATCACCTCGGGCTCGATCCCGGCCAGGTCCCACATCTTGTAGGCCGAGTCCTGGAGCCGCTTCGCCCGGCCGAGATCGCCGCCGAGCGCCAGGACAGCCGGCAGGAAGGCGTGCAGGGCTCCGAACTCGGTGGCCGTCCGCCTAGCCGTCAGCATGTCCACCTGGCCGTACCAGAGCCCGGAAGGGGCTCGATCGGCCAGATGCTTGTCGAGAGCGCGGACGCTTTCCCGCCACATGGTTCCGCAGTCCTTGTCGCCGAAGAGGCGCGAGCACTTCAGGAGGTATTCGTAATAGGAGTCGATGCCGCCGCCGACGTGGCTGGCCCGGCTGGTCCATTGCCCCGTCTCGACGTCGATCTCCTCGCCCACGAGGCCCAGTTTCGAGCGCCGCTTGTAGAGCTGGACGACGGCGTTCTTGGCCTTGTCGTAGAAGACCGGGTTTTTTGTCAGCTTCGAGAGGGTGCCGAACTCGAGCAGGAGCGTGCCGATCTCCGCCGGATTGGAGCGCGCGCCGGAGGTCTTGCCCGTCCTGAGATTGACGAACATGTAGGGCATGCCAGTGGGGGAGTTGAAGACGGGCAGGAGCCGCTTGCCCAGATCCTCGGCGAGGTGGAGCAGGCGCGCGTCGCCGGTCATCTGGTATCCCGAGAGCAGGCCGCCCAGGAGCCGGATGGTGACCTCGAAGTTCTTGACGCTGACGTCCTTGTCGAAGGAGAGCCTGTCGACGATCAGCGCCTGGGCTTTCGCCGCCTCGTCCTTGAAGCCGAGAAGGAGCAGCGTGTCCAGAGAGTCCACCGGGGTCATCAGGAGAGATTCGCCGTACCAGTCGCGCGGCGTCTTGCTCAGGGGCTGGAGCTCGTCATGACCCCAGGCGTACCGCTCGTAGGCCTGCCACGAGGAGAGAAACTCGGCGCGGACCTGGGCGGCCAGCGCGGCGCGGTCTACGGGCTTGGGAGAGGGGCCGGCGCCGGACGCCCCTCCCGGCAGAAGGAGGAACGCGAAGGCGGAGAAGAGGGCGATGATTTTCATGAGAGCGGCTATTGTATGTCCTGACAGGAGGACCGACCATGGACGCACAAGTGCTCGCCAAGATCTTTGAAGCCAGCCACATGTCTCTGACGCGCAACCTCGAGGGGATCACCCATGAGGAATCGCTGCGCGCGCCCGAGCCCGGGGGCAACAGCCTCAACTGGGTGCTGGGTCACCTGCTCTACCACCGGAACGTGGTGATGAAGTTCCTGAACCAGCCCCCCGTCTGGGATCCGGAGAAGGCCGCCCGCTATGCCCGTGGCAGCGCTCCCCTGGGCCCCGACGACCACCCCGAGACGCTGGAATCGATCCGCGCCGAGCTCGACCGCTCGCAGGCCCCCCTCCTCGCGGCCGTGCGGGCCCGCACCGACGAGGAGCTCGCGGCTCCCCTGGAGAACGGCACCCCGCTGGCCCAGGCGTTGATCCAGCTCGGTTTCCACGAGGGCTACCACGGCGGCCAGATCTCCATGCTGCGCCGGTTCCTCGGCCACGCCGGCGCCATCCAGTAAGTGGCATCGTTCATGAATTCGAGAACGGTCGAGGGAGGAAGAGCACCATGGCAAAACTGGACACCGAAGAGCGCAACGACCTCTCGACCGGCAACTTCGCTTTTCCCAAGCAGCGCAAGGAGCCCCTGGAAGACGCCAGCCACGTGCGCAACGCGATCGCCCGCTTCGACCAGGTCAAGGATGTGACCGACGAGGAGCGCAACGAAGCCTGGAAGCGGATCAAGGCGGCGGCGAAGAAGTACGGCGTCGAGGTCCACGAGGAGAGCTGGCGCGAGTTGGGCAAGGAGCGCTAGCTCTCTGGCTCGCCTCTTGCTGCAAATTCCTCCTGGATGGCGGTACCGGACCGCTCGCTCTGGAATCCATCAACGAGGAACTTGCGAAGAGGTGAGCCGATGCGTGGACCGAACGAGGGAACAGAGGAAAAGGCCCAGGGGGAGGAGAGCCACGGGGTCACCCGGCGGCAGTTTCTGGAGCTGTCGGCCGCGGCTGCGGTGGCCGTGGGCTCCGGCGGATTCGCCTCGGCCGCCGAGGTGAGGCAGGGAGTGCCGTACCGCATCCTCGGGCGCACGGGGGAGAAGGTCTCCCTGGTCGGCGTCGGCGGCGCTCACATCGGGCGGGTGTCCGAGCAGGAGAGCCTGCGGATCATCCGCGCGTCGCTCGACCGCGGCCTCAACTTCCTCGACAACTCCTGGGACTACAACGACGGCAAGAGCGAGGAGTGGATGGGCAAGGCCCTCAAGGACGGCTACCGGCAAAAAGCCTTCCTGATGACCAAGATCGACGGCCGCACCAAAGAGTCCGCCACCCGCCAGCTCGACGAGTCGCTCAAGCGGCTGCAGGTCGATCATGTCGACCTCCTGCAGTTCCACGAGATCATCCGGATGAACGACGCGGACCGCATCTTCGCGCCCGGCGGCGCCCTGGAGGCGGTGCTGGCGGCGAAGAAGGCGGGGAAGGTCCGCTACATCGGTTTCACCGGGCACAAGAGCCCGGAGATCCACCTGCACATGATCGCGACGGCGGATGCCCACAAGTTCAGCTTCGACACCGTGCAGATGCCGCTCAACGTGATGGACGCGCACTACCAGAGCTTCGAGAAGAAGGTCCTGCCGGTCGCGCTCCAGCACCAGATCGCGGTGCTGGGGATGAAGCCGATGGGGGATCAGATCATCCTCGACAGCAAGGCCGTCACTCCGGTCGAGTGCCTGCACTACACGATGAACCTGCCGGTGAGCGTGGTGATCACCGGGATCGATTCAATCGGCATCCTCGACCAGGCCCTGAAGGCGGCGCAGAGCTTCCAGCCGATGAGCGGCGCCCAGGTCTCGGCGCTGCTGGCGAAGACGCAACAGGCCGCGGAGAACGGGAAGTTCGAGCTCTACAAGATCAGCCATAAATTCGATACGACGGAGAAAAAGCCCGAATATCTCGGGTGAATTCTTTACGTCTTCTTAACGACTTCCCGGTTTCCCCTGCGTAGGATGATCGTCAGGCGGCATTTATGACCCGCCTGACGCAGGGCGTGGCCGCGGTGCGAGGGCAATGAACAGATCTTCATGATTCCAGAGGTTCTCCCATGGTTTCCGATCCCCCAGAAACGGAAGTGAGCGAGGCCCCGCCGGCTTCGAAAACAGATAAGAAGACGGATCCGCGCCCCCCACTGGCTCCCCTGGACACCCCGCCGGCCCGGGAGTCCCGCCGCCGGCGGTGGGTGCTGCCACTCCTGGTGGTTTTCGCCGCGGTCGCGGCCTTCCTGGCCTTCCACAACCGCGGCAAGACTCCGGCCCAGGACGCCGCCAAGGGTGGCCCAGGCGGCAAGGGGGGGCAGAGCCGCCCGGTGCCGGTCCTCGCGACGGCCGCGCAGACGAAAGATGTCGGCGTCTATCTGACCGGCCTCGGCAACGTGGCGCCGCTGAACACGGTCAGCGTCAAGAGCCGGGTGGACGGGCAGCTCCTGCGGATCGATTTCCGCGAGGGGCAGATGGTGCGCGCGGGGGACCTGCTGGCCGAGATCGATCCGCGCCCGTTCCAGGTGCAGCTCATGCAGGCCGAGGGGCAGAAAGCGAAGGACGAGGCGGCGCTCCACAACGCCCAGGTCGACCTCCAGCGCTACCAGGTGCTCTACGCCCAGGATTCGATCGCCAAGCAGCAGCTCGACACCCAGGCCGCGACGGTCGCCCAGGTGCGGGCCACGATCCAGAGCGACCAGGCGCAGATCGAGAGCGCGAAGCTGAACCTGACCTACAGCCGCGTCACGGCGCCCACCGGCGGCCGCGTCGGCCTGCGGCAGGTGGACGTCGGCAACATCGTCCACGCCGGCGACGCCAACGGGATCGTGGTGATCACCCAGTTGCAGCCGATCGACGTGCTGTTCACCATCCCGGCCGACCATCTGCCGCAGGTGCTGCCACAGGTGCATTCCGGCAAGGTCCTCGCCGTCGACGCCTACGACCGCGAGCTGAAGCGGAAGCTCGCCGCCGGCAAGCTGCTGGCGGTCGACAACCAGGTCGATCCGACCACCGGCACGGTCCGCCTCAAGGCGCAGTTCCCCAACGCTGACGAGGCGCTGTTCCCGGACCAGTTCGTCAACGCCCGCCTGCTCGTCAATGTTCTGCGCGGGGCCGTCACCGTGCCCACCGCCGCGATTCAGCGCAGCCCGCAGTCGACCTACGTCTACGTGGTCAAGCCGGACCACACGGTCGAGAACCGCAACGTCGCCGTGGAGCTCACCGAGGGGGACGACGCGGTGATCCAGAGCGGCCTCGCGGCCGGCGACCTGGTGATCGTCGACGGCGTCGACAAGCTGCGGCCGGGGATGAAGGTGGACGTCACGATGGCGGGCGCGAAGGGCGGCCGCGGGACCCGAAAGGTGGCGGCCTCATGAGCCCTTCCCGGCCGTTCATCCTGCGGCCGGTCGCGACGTCGCTGCTGATGGTGGGCCTGCTGCTCGCCGGCGTCGTCGCCTACCGGCTGCTGCCGGTCTCGGCGCTGCCGGAGGTGGATTACCCGACGATCCAGGTGATCACCTTCTACCCCGGCGCCAGCCCGGACGTCATGGCCTCCGCCGTCACCGCGCCACTCGAGCGCCAGTTCGGCCAGGTTCCCGGCCTGAACCAGATGACCTCCACCAGCTCCGACGGCTGCTCGGTGATCACCCTGCAGTTCACCCTCGATCTCGACATCGACGTCGCGGAGCAGCAGGTGCAGGCGGCGATCAACGCCGGCGGCAGCTTCCTGCCGCGCGATCTGCCGAACCCGCCGATCTACAGCAAGACCAACCCGGCGGACACCCCGGTGCTCACCCTGGCGCTGACCTCCAAGACGCTGCCGCTGTCGAAAGTGGAAGATCTGGCCGATACCCGGCTGGCGCAGAAGGTCTCGCAGCTCCCCGGCGTCGGCCTGGTCACCATCAGCGGCGGGCAGAAGCCGGCGGTGCGCATTCAGGCCAATCCCACCGCCCTGGCGTCCTACGGCCTCACCCTGGAGGACGTGCGCACGGCCGTCGGCCAAGCCAACGTCAACCAGGCCAAGGGGAGCTTCGACGGCAGCCGCCAGTCCTATACCATCGGGGCCAACGATCAGTTGCTGTCGAGCGATCAATACCGGCCGCTGATCATCGCCTACAGGAACGGCGCGCCGGTGCATCTCTCCGACGTCGCCGCCGTGATCGATTCCGCCGAGAACGTGAGGCAGGCGGCGTGGATGAACGCGACGCCGGCGGTGATCGTCAACATCCAGCGCCAGCCGGGGGCCAACATCATCAGCGTCGTGGACAGCGTCAAGGGGCTGCTGCCGCAGCTCCAGGCCTCGCTGCCGACCACGGTGAACCTGGAGATCCTGACCGATCGCACCAGCACCATCCGCGCCTCGGTGCGCGACGTGGAGCTCGAGCTGATGCTCACCATCGCTCTGGTGGTGATGGTGATCTTCCTCTTTCTGCGCACGCTGGCCGCCACCGTCATCCCCGGGGTGGCGGTGCCGCTGACCCTGGTCGGCACCTTCGGGGCGATGTACCTGCTCGGCTACAGCCTGAACAACCTGACGCTGATGGCGCTCACCATCTCGACCGGCTTCGTGGTGGACGACGCGATCGTGATGATCGAAAACATCTCGCGCTACATCGAGCAGGGGGAGAAGCCGCTCGCCGCGGCGTTGAAGGGCGCGGAGCAGATCGGCTTCACCATCCTCTCGCTGACCGTGTCGCTGATCGCCGTGCTGATCCCGCTGCTGTTCATGGGCGACGTCGTCGGCCGCCTGTTCCGCGAGTTCGCGGTGACGCTCAGCGTGACCATCCTGATCTCCGCGGTGATCTCGCTCACCCTGACGCCGATGATGTGCGCCAAGCTCCTGCGCTACAAGCCGGAGTCGCAGCAGGGGCGCTTCTACAAGGCCTCGGAACGGATGTTCGAAAGGATCATCGAGTTCTACGGCCGCACGCTCACCTGGGTGCTGAAGCACCAGCCGGCGACGCTGGTGGTGGCGGTCGCCACTCTCGCCGCCACCGTGCTGCTCTACCTCTTCATTCCCAAGGGGTTCTTCCCGATCCAGGACACCGGCGTGATCCTCGGCGTCTCCGAGGCGCCGCAGGACGTGTCGTTCACCGCCATGGCCGAGCGGCAGCAGGCGCTGGCCCAGGTCCTCCTGAAGGATCCGGCAGTCGCGAGCCTGTCGTCGTTCATCGGCGTCGACGGCACCAACACGACGATCAACACCGGGCGCCTCCAGATCAACCTGAAGCCGCTCGAAGACCGCGGGGTCAGCGCCAGCGACCTCATCCGGCGCCTGGCTCCAAAGGTCGCCGAGATCAAGGGCGTCACGCTCTACATGCAGCCGGTGCAGGACCTGTCGGTGGAGGACCGGGTGAGCCGCGCGCAGTTCCAGTACAGCCTGGAGGACGCCGATCCGCGGGAGCTGGCGACCTGGGTGCCGCGCTTCGTCGACCGGCTGCGCAAGCTCCCCGAGCTCGCCGACGTCGGCAGCGATCAGCAGAACGACGGCCTGCAGGCGCGGCTGGTGTTCGACCGCGGCACGGCGTCGCGGCTCGGCATCACGCCGCAGATGCTCGACGACGCGCTCTACGACTCCTTCGGCCAGCGGCAGATCTCGACCATGTTCACGCAGCTCAACCAGTACCGCGTGGTGCTGGAGACGAAGCCGGGGTTCCATCAGAGCCCGCAGGACCTGTCGAATATCTTCCTGCGCTCGGAGAGCGGCGGCTCGGTGCCGCTCGCCGCCTTCACACGGGTGGAGGAGACCACCGCGCCGCTGGCGATCAATCACCAGGGGCAGTTCCCGGTGGTCACCGTCTCCTTCAACCTGGCGCCCGGCGCGTCGCTGGGGGAGGCGGTGAAGGCTGTCAACCAGGCCCAGCGGGATCTCCAGATGCCGGCGAGCATCCAGGCCGGCTTCCAGGGCACCGCGAAGTCGTTCGAGGCCTCGCTCTCCAATACCACGCTGCTCATCCTGGCGGCCGTGATCACGGTCTACATCCTGCTCGGCGTGCTCTACGAGAGCTACATCCACCCGCTCACGATCCTCTCGACGCTCCCCTCGGCCGGCGTCGGCGCGCTGCTGGCGCTGCTGCTCTGCGGCAGCGAGTTCAGCATCATCGCGCTGATCGGCATCATCCTGCTGATCGGCATCGTCGAGAAGAACGCGATCATGATGATCGACTTCGCGCTCGACGCCGAACGCAAGGAGAGCAAGGCGCCGGAGGAGGCGATCTATCAGGCCGCCCTGCTGCGCTTCCGTCCGATCCTGATGACCACCATGGCGGCGCTGCTGGGCGCGGTGCCACTGGCGCTGGGCAGCGGCATCGGCGCCGAGCTGCGGCGCCCGCTCGGCATCGCCATCATCGGCGGCCTGATCTTCAGCCAGCTCCTGACCCTCTACACCACGCCGGTGGTCTACATCGCCTTCGACCGTCTGTCGCGGCGGCTGACCCGGAAGCGATCTCGTGAAGAGGAACGGCGGGTGGGGCGGCTCCAGCCGGCGGAGGAGACGTGAGCCTTTCCGAGCCCTTCATCCGGCGTCCGATCGCCACCACGCTGCTGACGGTGGCGATCGCGCTGGCCGGCGGCCTCGCCTTCCGGCTGCTCCCCGTCTCGCCGCTGCCGCAGGTGGAGTTCCCCACCCTCAACGTCTCGGCGGGGCTGCCGGGCGCCAGCCCCGAGACCATGGCTTCCGCCGTCGCCACTCCGCTGGAGCGCCAGTTCGGGCGCATCGCCGGGGTCACCGAGATGACCTCCTCGAGCTCCCTCGGCTCGACCAACATCACGCTGCAATTCGACCTCAACCGCGACATCGACGCCGCGTCGCGCGACGTTCAGGCGGCGATCAACGCCGCACGCGGCCAGTTGCCGGCGAACCTGCCGAGCAATCCGCGCTTCCGCAAGTCGAACCCCTCGGACGCGCCGATCATGCTCCTGTCGCTGACCTCGGACCTGGTCGAAAAGACCAGGATCTACGATCTGGCCTCGTCCGTGCTGCAACAGAAGATCTCGCAGATCGAGGGGGTCGGCGAGGTCACCGTCGGCGGCGGCGCGCTGCCGGCGGTGCGGGTGGAGGTCAATCCGACCGTCCTCAACGGCTACGGGCTGGGCCTCGAGGACGTCCGCACGGCGCTCGGCAACGCCAACGTCAACCGCCCCAAGGGGGAGCTCTCCAGCGTCGACCGCGTCTGGACGCTCGACACCACCGATCAGTTGCTCAAGGCCGCCGAGTACCAGCCGCTGATCGTCGCCTACCGCAACGGCGCTCCGGTGCGCCTGTCCGACATCGCGAGCGTCACCGATTCGGTCGAGAACATCCGCTCCGGCGGGCTCGCCAACGGCAAGCCGGCGGTCCTCGTCATCATCTCCCGCCAGCCGGGAGCGAACATCATCGCCACCGTCGACCGCATCCGCGCCGTGCTGCCGCAGCTCCAGGCGTCGCTCCCGCCGGCGATCGACCTGTCGGTGGTCCAGGACTCGACCACCACCATCCGCGCCTCGGTGCACGACGTCGAGATCACGCTGATCATCTCGATCGCGCTGGTCATCCTCGTCGTCTTCGCCTTCCTGCGCGACGTCCGCTCGACCCTGATCCCGAGCGTCGCGGTGCCGGTGTCGCTGATCGGCACCTTCGGCGTCATGTACCTCCTCGGCTACAGCATCGACAACCTGTCGCTGATGGCGATGACCGTCGCCACCGGCTTCGTGGTCGACGACGCCATCGTGGTGATCGAAAACATCACGCGCTACCTGGAGCAGGGGGTGGCGCCGTTCGAGGCGGCCCTGCGCGGCGCCCGCGAGATCGGCTTCACCGTGATGTCGATCAGCATCTCGCTGGTGGCGGTGTTCATCCCGATCCTGCTGATGGGGGGGATCGTCGGCCGGCTGTTCCGCGAGTTCGCCATCGTGCTGTCGATCGCCATCGCCGTCTCGCTGGTCGTCTCGCTGACCACCACGCCGATGATGTGCGCCATGCTCCTGCGGCCGCGCGAGAAGGAGACGCACGGCCGCCTCTACCAGGCGAGCGAGCGGGCCTTCGACTGGATCCTGGGCCGCTATGACAAGTCGCTCTCCTGGGTGCTCCGGCACCAGGGGCTGACGATGCTGGTCACGCTGGCGACGATGGCGACCAGCGTCTACCTCTACGCCATCGTTCCGAAAGGTTTCTTCCCGCAGCAGGACACCGGGCGGCTCAACGGCTCGATCGTCGCCGACCAGTCGAGCTCCTTCCAGGCCATGCAGCAGAGGATGGGGCGGCTGGTGGGCATCGTCCAGCGCGATCCGGCGGTGCAGAGCGTGACCGCTTTCACCGGCGGCAACAACTCGGCGCGGATGTTCGTGGCTCTCAAGCCGAAGCGGAAGATCACCGCCGATCAGGTGATCGCCCGCCTGCGTCCGAAGCTCTCGCACGAGCCGGGCGCCAATCTCTTCCTGCAGCCGGTGCAGGACCTGCGGGTGGGCGGCCGCGGCGGCAACGCGCAATATCAGTACACGCTCCAGGGGAGCAACACCCAGGAGCTGCTGCAGTGGGCGCCGCAGGTGCTGCGCAAGCTGCGCACCGTCAAGGAGCTGGTCGACGTCAACTCCGATCAGCAGGACAAGGGGCTCCAGGCCTCGCTGGTGATCGACCGCGCCACCGCCGCGCGGCTGGGGGTGACCCCGGCGATGATCGACAACACGCTCTACGACGCCTTCGGCCAGCGGCAGGTCTCGACGATGTACCAGCAGCTCAACCAATATCACGTCGTCATGGAGGTCGAGCCGCGCTTCTGGCAGAACCCGGACGGCCTGAAATACATCAACGTGCGGACCAACGATGGCAAGCTGGTGCCGCTCGCCGCCTTCACCCGTTACGAGACCACCAACGCGGCGCTCACCATCAATCACCAGGGGCAGTTCCCGGCGATCACCTTCTCGTTCAACCTGCCGCCGGGCGTCGCGCTGGGGACCGCCGTCACCGCGGTCGACCGGGCGGAGGCCGAGATCCGGCTGCCGGCGAGCATTCAGGGGAAATTCGCGGGGACGGCGCAGGCCTTCCAGGCCTCCCTGAAGAACGAGCCGATCCTGATCCTGGCGGCGCTGCTCACCGTCTACATCGTGCTCGGCATGCTCTACGAGAGCACCATCCATCCGATCACCATCCTCTCGACGCTGCCGTCCGCCGGCGTCGGCGCCCTGCTGGCGCTGATGATCACTCACACCGAGCTGTCGGTGATCGCGCTGATCGGCATCATCCTGCTGATCGGCATCGTCAAGAAGAACGCGATCCTGATGATCGACTTCGCGATCGAGGCCGAGCGCAAGGAGGGGAAGAGCCCGGCCGATGCCATCTACGAGGCCTGCCTGCTGCGCTTCCGGCCGATTACCATGACGACGATGGCGGCGATGCTCGGCGGCCTGCCGCTGGCGATCGGCATCGGCACCGGCTCCGAGCTGCGCCGGCCGCTCGGCATCGCGATCGTCGGCGGGCTGCTGTTCAGCCAGCTCCTCACCCTCTACACTACGCCGGTGGTCTACCTCTACCTCGACCGCTTCCGACTCTGGCGCGAGCGGCGCCGGCACGAGCGCCATCCGGAAGCCGTGCCCGCGACGTGAGAAAGAAAGCTTTATGAAGACCCGCCTGTCCTGCCTGTTCGCGATTTCGATCCTCGGCGCGGCGTGCGCCGTCGGTCCGAACTATAAAAAACCGTCCGCCGAGGTGCCCGCCGCCTTCAAGGAGGCGCCGCCGGCCGGCTGGAAGACGGCGCAGCCGCAAGACGGCGTCCTTCGCGGCAAGTGGTGGGAGGCGTTCGGAGATCCCGCGCTCAACGCGCTCGAGGAGCAGGTCGTCGTCTCCAACCAGGAGCTCGCGCAGGCCGAGGCGCAGTTCCGCGGCGCCCGCGCGGCGGTGTCGGCGGCACGCGCCGGGCTGTTCCCGACCGTCACCGCCGGCGCGCAGGTGACGACCTCCCGCGGCTCGACGAGCCGGAGTTCCTCCTCCTCGCAGACCGGCACCGCGACGATCTATCAGGTTCCGATCGATTTCACCTGGGAAGCCGACCTGTGGGGGAGGGTGCGCCGCGACATCGAGGCGAACGTCGCCAGCGCCCAGGCGACCGCAGCGGACGTCGAGGCCCTGCGCCTGAGCCTGCAGGCGGAGCTGGCCGTCGATTATTTCCAGCTTCACGGTCTCGACGAGCAGAAACGGCTGCTGGACTCCACGGTCGCCGACTACGAGAAAGCGTTGCAGATCACCGTCAACCGCCACGACCAGGGGGTGGCGTCGGGCGCCGATGTGGCCGAGTCGCAGACGCAGCTCGAGAGCGCGAGAGCGCAGGCGATCGATCTCGGCGTGGCCCGCTCCGAATTCGAGCACGCCATCGCGATCCTCACCGGCAAGGCGCCCGCCGATCTGACGATCGCGCAGGCCCCGATTTCCGTGCCGCCGCCGGTGATCCCGCTGGCGGTCCCTTCCGAGCTGCTGGAGCGCCGGCCGGACATCGCCGCCGCCGAGCGCCGGGTGGCGGCGGCCAACGCGCAGATCGGCGTCGCCACCGCGGCCTACTTTCCGAGCCTGGGCCTGAGCGCCTCGGGAGGCTTCGAGAGTACGACCCTGGCGACGCTCTTCTCGCTGCCGAACCGCTTCTGGTCGTTAGGGCCCGCGCTCCTCGCCACCGTCTTCGACGGCGGCCGCCGGAGGGCCGCCGTGGCCGAGGCGGAAGCCAACTACGACGCCACCGTGGCCGCCTACCGCCAGAGCGTGCTGACCGCCTTCCAGGCCGTCGAGGACAACCTCGCGGCGGTGCGCATCCTCGCCGAAGAGGCCACCCAGCAGGCCGCCGCCACCGCCGCCGCCGAGCGCTCGCTGGCCCTCACCCGCAACCGCTACCAGGCCGGCATCGCCACCTACCTGGAAGTGATCACCGCCGAGAACGCCGCCTTCGTCAACCAGCGCAACGCCGTCGACCTCCGCGTCCGCCAGATGACCGCCAGCGTCAACCTGATCCGCGCCCTGGGGGGTGGGTGGACGGCGGGGGAGTTGCCGGCGGGCGGGGCGGTTGCGGCGCGGTAGACGGTGGGGCTACCTCGGGATCTGATATTCTGATCCCTATGTTGAGCGCTAAGGCCGTGGAGCCGATTCCTCTTTCGACCGATGCGGACGGAGTCATCCGCATCGCGGGGACCCGGGTCACCCTGGACACTCTGGTCGATACGTTCATGACCGGCGCTTCGCCGGAGGAGATCGCGCAGGACTTCCCGGTCCTCCGGCTCGACGATGTCTACGCGGTCGTCACCTACTACCTGCGGCACCGCACCGAGGTTGATGCCTATCTCCAAGAGCGGCGGACCCGGGCGGAAGCGATCCGCCGCGAGATCGAGGCTCATTCCCCCCAGACCGGCCTGCGCGACCGGCTCCTCGCCCGCCTCGGACGGTAGCGTCCGTGCTGCGTCTCCTGGCTGACGAGAATTTCAACGGCCGTATCCTCCGTGCTCTCCAGCGACAGATCCCTGATCTGGACGTGGTTCGGACCCAGGACACCCCTCTGTATGGAACGGACGACCAGACCCTCCTCCAATTCGCCGCGGAGGAGGGCAGAGTTCTTCTCACTCACGACGTAGAGACCCTGGTGGGTTACGCGTGGGAGCGTGTCCGTTCGGGAATGGCGATGTCTGGGGTCATCGTGGTTTTGACGAACCGTCCCATCGGTCAGGTCATCGAGGATCTCGAAGTCCTGCTTCTTGCAAGCCGGCCCGAGGAATTGGAGTCGCAGATCCGCTTTTTGCCGCTCTGATTGTCTCAGAGATAACTCAGCCACGCATCGCTCCGACGCTGCTTGAGCGCCGCGAACCACCGGCAGAGCGGATACAGCGCGATCACGACGAACGCCCATACCAGATAGACGACCGGCAGCGAATGTCCCCAGCCGGGCGGCGCGGTGAAGGGATAGTGCGCGAGGTCCGGGGACTCGAACATCCAGTGCGCCGATCCATACCGCACGTAGCAGGTGGCGACGGCGAGCAGGTGGATGAGAAAAAAGTGCAGCATGTAGTAGAACAGTGGGACCTTGCCGATTACCAGCGCCGGCCGCAGGAGCCGTGGCGTGCGGCGATCGACGAGCCCGAGAAAGACCAGCGCCGGGCCGAGCGTCATCAGCAGGAACAGCAGCGAGGGCGGGTACTTGGTCGTATTCAGGAACGAGAGCGCGGTGAACGCGGCGGTCTTCTGCCCCATCCAGCGTGACGGGTCGCCGTAGACGTTCAGGCCGCGAAGCACCAGGAACGCCGCGCTCAGAGCCAATCCCAGGCGCAGGAGGAAGGCCCGCCGGCGATCGGCATCCCAGTTGTAGACCTGTCCGAGGCCATATCCAACCGCGGTCACGCCGATCCAGGGGATGAGCGGATAGGCCACGAACACGACATGCTCTGGGGTGTTGAGGACGAAACCCGGCGCGTGCAGAATGGACCAGAGCGGGTTCGCCGACCTCACGGTATCGAAGAGGTTGTGACCCGCGATCAGGAGGACGCCGAAGGCGGTCACCACGGACGCCGGCAGGCGCACGAGCGCCGCGAGCGTGATCATCGCCCAGCCGAGCGCCCAGAGGACGAGGAGCATGGTCACCCGGTAATCGACATTGAACTGGTAGGCGAGGCACCGCAGCAGCACGAGATCCAGAAAGATCAACCAGAGCCCGCGGGTGAGCAGGAACCGGGAAAGTTCGCCTGGAGACTTCCGCCGCAGCGAGAGGTAGGCGCCCGTGCCCGTGAGCAGGAAGAACACCGGCGCGCAGAAGTGAGTGATCCAGCGGGTGAGGAACAGGGCCGCGGTGGCGCTGGTCAGGTCCGTGGGGTTCTGCCCGGGGATGCCGAAAAAGTCCCGGGTGTGATCGAGCGCCATGAGAATCATGATCACGCCGCGGACGACGTCGATGGATTCGAGGCGGGCACGGCTCGAGAGGATGTGTTTGTTTCCGTCCATGATTTGTCGTCCCGGTCCAGGCAACGGATTATGGCATGGGCGGTCGCGGCTGGCGGCGGGAAAGCCGTCGGGACTGGCGGAGGGCTGGCTTGATGTTTTTGCCGTTCGCCGGAGCCGGCGAGTCGTCCGCCGGAGCCGGCGAGTCATCCGCCGGAGCCGGCGAGTCATCCGCCGGAGCCGGCGAGCCATCCGCCGGAGCCGGCGAGCCATCCGCCGGAGCCGGCGAGTCATCCGCCGGTGCCGGCGAGCCATCCGCCGGTGCCGGCGAGCCATCCGCCGGAGCCGGCGAGTCATCCGCCGGAGCCGGCGAGTCATCCGCCGGAGCCGGCGAGTCATCCGCCGGAGCCGGCGAGTCATCCGCCGGAGCCGGCGAGTCATCCGCCGGAGCCG